>OGUD01000029.1_pt1 | contig 136778 bp, 105 predicted proteins | sample 1573671 | NCBI WGS metagenome assembly OGUD01 (sample SAMEA2582065, study PRJEB24529) | metagenome | biome: Human gut stool | place: China | collected 2011 | reverse complement strand
TCGTTGCTTCCAATTCCAACTTATAAGACTTATCTTTCACCGTATACATATCAGATAGACGCAGCACCTGGCGATCCGGACAGTCTTTTCTGCCATTATAGAAAATAATAAACTCCGGCGTCGGAATCTCCACGAGCCTTGTTCCGTACAAATTGACATCTTTTGTAATACTTGCGTATTGATTCGCAATATAAAGTAAAAATCGAAGCGGCAGATTCGGATTATACGTCGGCTGATGCTCATAGAGAGAAAGCCTGCCGTCAATCAGAAACGAAACATCATTCTTGATCGACATGTAAATGGCATTTTCCAGTGTATTGATTTCCAAAAGTTCCGGGTCTGTATAATGTTTTCCACTAATTGCATTATAAAGTTCCAACAGATTTTTCTTGTCCTCAAACAGCATAATGAATACGGTTGATTTCAATGTCCGGTTGACTGCCGGCATCGTCGCCTTACTTTTTTCTACATGATCATTTTGTGCCATGTTTCCATTTGTCGCAGCGTTGCTGCTTGTTACCATGTTTTCATGTTTTCCATATGCAATTCCTCCTGTGTAATGATCGTGCAGAAAGAATCAATAGTTGGATATATCGAAAACATTTCGCCGCTTCAAATAGCAGCAAGTACGTCGCTTTCTTTCCGAAAAACTCTCTCTGCTGTTGTAAATGAAACCAAAAGCATTGAGATTTTCCGGATGTGTCAATAGAATGTTGGACGCGGTTCATACCGCTTAGAACGAAATCCGTCAGAAATATAATGCTTTTCCTGTATGATAGCACAGATAAACTAAAAAAGCTACACCATTCCAAAATTTCAAGTCAGCATTAATTCAATTGACCGCATTAATCTAATCATCAAATTCTCTGATCAACTTTCTATATTCAGATACTCCCCAGCCCCTCTGCCAGCGTTTTCACTGCGATCAGGATCAAGATCACACCGCCGCACAACTCTGCTTTCGATCGATACCGCACACCAAACAGACTTCCGATCTTCACTCCAGCCGCTGAACAGACAAACGTGATGATCCCGATCAGACAGACTGCCGGAACGATCGCGACCTTGAGAAAGGCAAACGAAACGCCGACTGCCAGTGCATCGATGCTTGTCGCAATCGCAAGCAGGAACATGGACTTCATATCCATCGACGCGTCCACACACTCCGCATCGCTGCATGCTTCCCGGATCATACTGCCTCCGATTATGAGCAGAAGAACAAATGCGATCCAGTGCGACACACTTGTGATCAGATCCATAAACATACTTCCAAGCAAATATCCGATCAGCGGCATCAGCGCCTGAAATCCTCCAAACCATGCGCCTGCAACGCGCATATGCTTCCAATTGATCTTTCCTAATGAAAGTCCTTTACAGACAGACACCGCAAATGCATCCATTGATAATCCTACTGCTAAAATAAACAATTCTGCTGTTCCCATATTTTCTCCTTTCCACTTCCCATGCAACAAAAAAACTCACAGACAGCCTCTCATAAGCTGTCCATGAGTCTCATCATTTCAAGTATCACCGGGTGTTTCTCACCATTATGTCGATCATACTGCATGATCCGTCATCTTTTCAGGCTTTTGCCCGGACACGCGATCATGCCGATTACTCCCTCGTAGGAATCTTTATCAATTCTACCACATCCGTTCACAATGTCAATTCCTATTTTTCACCGACGCCGATATATTTCATTTTCAGTTCTTTTAAGTTCTCCACTTTTTTCTGTGTCATCGCACCGTCGCGGATCTCATTGGAGTGCTCCCATTTTCCGCCGTCGCGCAGTCTGGAACGATTCTGCTGTTCTTCAGAGAATTCCACTTTGATCTCTCCGTCCACGATATCAAGTGTTCCCTCAATTCCGCAGACCGGACATTCTACTTTATTTCCGCCGAATCCGACTGTCAGAAGATCCTGATGACAAACCGGGCAGATTCCCTGTTCATCGCCGCGGTAACGGATACGTTCTTCTTCTGTCTCTGCGTTCAGCGCTTCTACGATATGAGATCCCAATGTTTTCATCCGCTCCATAACGTCCGGGCGTCCGAGTACATGTTCGATATTCATCGCTCCGAAATATTTATACTGATCAATCACGTCGATTCCCATCGGGAATGTAAATTCATGCATGTTTGGCAGGGATAAGGACAGCCAGTTCTCTGTTCTTGCTCCTCCGACTGTGATCAATGCTCCGACACGCGGTTTTGTACTGCGCACATCCGGATACTGACTCGGATCTTTTCCCTCTGCGATTCCCTGTTCGATCGCCGGTCCGCGGAATGTCTTATCGTGTGCAGGTCCGATTCTGTCGCAGACTACTTTAAAGTTTCCTGTCGGTGCAAACTCGTAGGTCGGAGATCCGACGATCACTGCATCTGCTGACATCAGCGCTTCTTCGATGATATGGAAATCGTCATCTTTATGTACGCAGGCGCCTCTTCCTCTTCCGGACATCAGCCCGCCTACGCAGGCACAGCATCCTGTACAGATATGAATATTTAATTCATCGCAGCGAATAAACTCAATCTCCATTCCGGCTCTTTCACACTCAAGCAATGCTTCTTTGATCATCACTTCTGTATTGGACATTTTTCGTCCGAATGAAAAACCGACTACCTTTTTCTTCTCCATGATCTCTCCTCTTTCTCTTCAATTCATTGTACTAAAATTTCTTACTTCGGCAAAAAATTCCGCCTCCGCAGTCCACACACTGTGGAAATTTATCATTTATTATAAATGTTTCTCTTTATTTTTTCTCTCCCGTTCTTATCTATTCTTTTCAAAATAGTTTGTTTTTCGCTATTTTTTACAATGCCGACGAAAAGAAAAGACAAGAATCCGTCATTGATTCTTGTCTTTTTGTATACCCAAAGTCCGGGCTTGCCCGAGACCTTGGCGACTGCTTACAATCCCGGAATGTACCTTTTGGTGATTGGCTATGTAAAGGAGGAGACGTGCGATGTTGAGAACACAGACAAAAGAAGTAAAAATCGGTTCCGTGACGATCGGAGGAGCGCATCCGGTTGCGATCCAGTCGATGACAAATACGAAGACCGAAGACGTGGCGGCAACAGTAGAACAGATCTTGCGGCTGGAAGCAGCCGGATGTGAGATCGTCCGCTGTACCGTTCCGACGATGGAGGCGGCAAAAGCGTTAAAAGAGATCAAGAAACAGATCCACATTCCGCTTGTGGCAGATATTCATTTTGATTATAAAATGGCGATCGCGGCGATCGAAAACGGTGCGGATAAGATCCGGATCAACCCGGGAAATATCGGATCCGAGGAGCGGGTCCGTGCGGTCGTGGAAAAGGCGAAAGAATATGGAGTTCCGATCCGTATCGGCGTCAACAGCGGATCTCTGGAAAAACCGCTGCTGGAAAAATACGGCGGCGTGACTGCAGAGGGGATCGTGGAGAGCGCGCTGGATAAAGTACATATGATCGAATCAATGGGATATGACAATCTGGTCGTCAGTATCAAATCGTCGGATGTCCTGATGTGTGTAAAAGCGCATGAACTGATCGCAAAACAGTGCCCGTATCCGCTTCATGTCGGAATCACCGAATCGGGAACAATCTATTCCGGAAACATTAAATCTTCGGTCGGACTCGGCATCATTCTGCACGAGGGGATCGGCAATACGATCCGTGTGTCGTTGACCGGAGATCCGGTGGAAGAGATCCGGAGCGCGAAGCTGATCCTGAAAACATTGGGCTTGAGAAAGGGCGGGATCGAAGTCGTTTCCTGCCCGACCTGCGGAAGAACGCAGATCGACCTGATCGGACTTGCAAATGAAGTGGAGAAGATGGTGCAGGAATTTCCGCTGGATATCAAAGTGGCAGTGATGGGATGCGTGGTCAACGGACCGGGAGAAGCAAAAGAGGCGGATCTCGGAATCGCGGGCGGCATCGGTGAGGGTCTGCTGATCAAAAAAGGCGAGATCGTTCGCAAAGTAAAAGAAGAGGAACTTTTAGAAACACTTCGTCAGGAGCTGATCAATTGGGAGAAGTAACAGGAACAATCAAGACATTTTTTGAAGTATTCCCGACCTTGAAAGCAGAGGAAGAGCTGGCTTTTTTGTTTCGGGATGTGGAAGTAAAGAAGATCACGACCAATTCCAGCCGTGATTTTCTTCATGTACATATATTCAGTCATCATGTGATCCAGAAAAAGCAGATCCATCGGATGGAACAGCGGATCAAGGAACAGCTTTTCGGCACAGCGCGTGTTTCGATCCGGATCGAAGAAAAGTATGCGCTTTCGGAACAATATACGCCGCAGGCTCTGATGGAAGAGTATCGGGAGAGTATTTTGGAGGAACTTCGTGAGTACAGCGTGCTTGCGGCAAATATGTTCGATCAGGCGGAGATCCGTTTCGAGGGAGAAAAGGGAATGTGTCTGGAACTGGTGGATACGATCGTCTCCGAGGGAAAACGGGATCATATCGTGCGGCTTCTGGAGGAAGTGTTCAATCAGAGATTCCAGATTCCAACAGAGATCCGCGTAAGTTACCGGGAGTGCGAAGAGAGCCGGAATCAGGAATTTGACGAGCAGCGGATCCAGCGGGAGATCAACGCCATTTTTGCGCGGAATAAAAAACATCACGAAGAATTGGGAGATCTGCCGAAAGAGGAACAAACCGGATCAACTGCAGATGCGGCAAAAGAAAGCGGAACAGGAAAAGAAAAAGCGGCAGCCTCCCCGGTAGCAAAAAGCGGCGGTTCAGTAACAGGCAGCAAATCCGGAGGAAAGCGGGGCGGCAAATTCGGTTCTGGAAAAGAATTTAAAAAAGACTTTGTGCGTCCTCTTAAGCAGGGCGATGACCCGAATCTGATATATGGTCGGAATTTTGAAGATGAACCGATCCGGCTGGATCAGGTCGTAAGCGAGATGGGTGAGATTACGATCCATGGAAAGATCATCAGTTTTGAGACGAGAGAGATCCGAAATGAAAAGTCGATCATCATGTTTGCGGTCAGTGACTTTACCGATACGATCATGGTCAAGATGTTTGCGCGCAACGATCAGCTTCCGGAACTGCTCGGAAATTTGAAAAAAGGCGCGTATGTCAAAGTAAAAGGCATCACAACGATCGATAAATATGACGGAGAACTGACGATCGGATCGGTTACGGGAATCCGGAAGATCGGAGACTTTACTGTAAAAAGAGAGGATTTAAGTCCGCTGAAACGTGTGGAACTGCATTGCCATACGAAGATGAGCGACATGGACGGCGTGTCGGAAGTGCAGGACATCGTGCGGCGCGCACATGACTGGGGACATCCGGCGATCGCCGTGACAGACCATGGAACTGCTCAGGCATTTCCGGACGCCAATCACTATATCGAGCGGCTGGACAAGGACGACCCGTTTAAGATCATTTACGGCGTAGAGGGATATGTGGTGGACGATCTGACGGAGATCGCAGTGGGAGCAGGAACAGAAAGTCTGGATGGAACCTATGTTGTATTTGACCTGGAGACAACCGGATTCAGCGCGATCAAAGACCGGATCATAGAGATCGGCGCTGTAAAAGTACAGAATGGTGAGATCGTGGATTCGTTCAGTACATTTGTGAATCCGAAGCGTCCGATCCCGTTTGAGATCACACAGCTTACGTCGATCACCGACGAGATGGTGATGGACAGTCCGGACATCGAGACGATCCTGCCGCAGTTTCTGGAATTTGTAGGAGATGCGGTGCTGGTTGCACATAATGCTGGATTTGACGTTGGATTCATCGAGCAGAACTGTCGGTATCAGGATATCGACCCAAACTTTGTATACGTGGATACCGTTGCGTTGGCGCGTGTCCTGCTTCCGACTTTATCGAAATACAAATTGAATATCGTAGCGAAAGCGCTGGATATTTCACTGGAAAATCATCACCGCGCCGTAGACGATGCGGGGGCAACGGCGGAAATCTTTGTAAAATTTGTGCAGATGCTTAAAGACCGTAATATTACGACACTGAAAGAAATGAACCAGTTTGGAGATATGAATCCGAATGCGATCCGGAAACTGCCGACGCATCATATCATTATCCTTGCAAAGAACAATATCGGACGGTACAATCTGTATCAGCTTGTGTCTGCTTCACATCTGACATATTTTGCGAGAAGACCGCGGATTCCGAAAAGTCTTTTGAATCAATACCGGGAGGGACTGATCATCGGAAGCGCCTGTGAGGCGGGAGAGTTGTATCAGGCGATCCTGAACCATAAATCGCCGGAGGCGATCGCAAGGCTTGCGGATTTCTACGATTATTATGAGATCCAGCCGCTTGGAAACAACAACTTTATGATCGAGAGCGAAAAGATTTCTGATGTGAACAGTGAGGAAGATCTGAAAAATATCAACCGTGAGATTGTGGAATTGGGAGAAAAGTTCAAAAAACCGGTCGTTGCGACGTGCGACGTACATTTTCTGGATCCGGGAGACGAGGTGTACCGCAGGATCATCATGGCGGGAAAAGGGTTCAGCGATGCGGACAACCAGGCGCCGCTTTATCTTCGGACAACCGAGGAGATGCTGGCGGAATTTGAATATCTGGGATCTGCAAAAGCACAGGAGATCGTCATCGAGAATCCGAACAAGATCGCGGATATGATCGAGAAGATCTCTCCGGTCAATCCCAATAAATGCCCGCCGGTCATCGAAAATTCTGAGCAGGATCTGCGCGATATTTGTTATAACCGCGCTCACGAGATTTACGGGGAAGATCTGCCGATCCAGGTATCTTCCCGTCTGGAAAAGGAACTGAATTCCATTATTTCCAACGGATATTCGGTGATGTATATTATCGCGCAGAAACTGGTGTGGAAGTCCAATGACGACGGATATCTTGTTGGATCCCGAGGTTCGGTCGGATCTTCGTTTGTCGCGACGATGGCCGGGATCACCGAGGTAAATCCGCTGAGTCCGCATTATTACTGCGCGAACTGCCATTACAGTGATTTTGAATCCGAGGAAGTCAAAGCGTATGCGGGCTGCTGCGGATTCGATATGCCGGATAAAAAATGTCCGGTCTGCGGCGAACCGCTTGTGAAAGCCGGATTTGATATTCCGTTCGAGACGTTCCTTGGATTCAAAGGGGACAAAGAGCCGGATATCGACTTGAACTTTTCCGGAGATTATCAGGCGAAAGCTCATAAATATACGGAAGTTTTGTTCGGCGAGGGACATACGTTCAAAGCGGGAACGATCGGAACGCTGGCGGATAAGACCGCATACGGCTATGTCAAAAATTATTATGAAGAGCGGGGACTTAGGAAACGCCGCTGCGAGATCGAACGGGTCAGCCAGGGATGCACCGGAATACGGAGAAGTACCGGACAGCATCCGGGAGGTATCGTCGTGCTTCCGCATGGTCACAATATCAATGAATTTACGCCGGTACAGCATCCGGCGAACGATATGACGACGGATATCACGACGACCCATTTCGACTACCATTCGATCGATCACAACTTGCTGAAACTGGATATTCTCGGACATGATGATCCGACGATGATCCGAATGCTGGAAGAATATATCACATCCGACGCCCTGCCGAACGAATATAATGAAGAACATCCGTTTATCGCGACAGAGATCCCATTGGATGACCGAAACGTGATCTCATTGTTCCACGACACGAGCGCGCTCGGGATCAAACCGGAAGACATCAGCGGATGCCCGCTTGGAAGTCTTGGAATCCCGGAGTTCGGAACGGATTTCGTTATCCAGATGGTGCAGGAGGCAAATCCGCAGTCGCTCTCGGATCTGATCCGGATTTCCGGACTGTCTCACGGAACCAATGTGTGGCTGGGCAATGCGCAGGAGCTGATCAAAGCCGGAAAGGCAACGATTTCCACAGCGATCTGTACCCGAGATGATATTATGATCTATCTGATCAATCAAGGGGTGGAGAGTGCGCTTTCGTTTACGATCATGGAAAGTGTCCGGAAAGGAAAGGGGCTGAAACCGGAGTGGGAAGAGGCGATGCGGGAAAAAGACGTGCCGGAATGGTACATCGATTCCTGTAAGAAGATCAGCTACATGTTCCCGAAAGCCCATGCGGCGGCGTATGTCATGATGGCGTACCGGATCGCTTACTGCAAGATCAATTATCCGCTGGCATACTATGCGGCGTATTTCAGTATCCGTGCGGATGCATTTTCCTATGAACTGATGTGTCAGGGGAAAGAAAAACTGAATTATTATATCAAAGACTATCAGAAGCGGTCCGATTTCTTGAGCAATAAAGAACAGGATACGCTAAAAGATATGCGGCTCGTGCAGGAAATGTACGCCCGCGGACTGGAATTTATGCCCATCGACTTGTATCGTGCAAAGGCAAAGAAATTTCTGATCGTGGACGGAAAACTGATGCCGTCGTTTGCAAGTATCGAGGGAATGGGCGAGAAAGCTGCCGAGGCGGTGGAGATCGCTTCACAGGACGGACCGTATTTGTCGCTGGATGATTTCCGACAGAGGACGAAAGTCAGCAAGACTGTGATCGATCTGATGGCAGATCTGGGATTGTTCGGAGATCTGCCGCAGAGCAATCAGTTGTCATTGTTTGATTTTGCGTAAAATATCAGGATTTCCGCATCCGGTGAAAGACCGGAATGTACATACACAGTGTAAAGAGCATGTCCGCCATCGTGATCAGGATCAATGCGTTGACTGCGGCAAGCGGCAGATGCGGGAAGAAAAACAGGACGAGCAGGACGACAAACAAAAGCGCCGTGCATACTTTGCCGAACCACATGGCGCCGTCCAGCATTTTACCTCTTTTCAGAAAATAAAGTCCCATGATCCCCATGTATCCCTCTTTGACTGCCATCAGAGCCAGCAGCGCCCACATGAGCGGATAGCGGAATGCAAGACAGAGAGCCAGAGCCGCGTGAGTCAGTTTGTCGGCAACCGGATCCAGTGCTTTTCCGAGTTCCGTGACCATATTGAATCTCCGGGCGATATAACCGTCAAACAGGTCGGTCAGGCTGGAGATCAGGACAATCCCAGCAGCAAGCAGATATGCCTGCTTCTTTATGTAGAAATAGCAAAAAACAGGGATGAGCAGAATACGGAAATATCCCATCAGATTGGGGATTGTAAATAAATCCTTTTTATTAAAGCGTTTCATAATAACACCCTTTCTTTCAAAATATAGGAAGTATTATAGCACTTCGGATGAAAAAAAGCTATGCGGGAGAGCCTGTAAAATGTTTTGTTTTACAGGCTTTTGCAAGCTGATCCGGTAATCAGATAAAGTAAAAAAGTCTTGTTTTCCAACCTATGGTATGATAGACTGAGAAACAAATTAAACTTTAAAATCGTTATTTTGTGAGTGTGCAGCGATACACAAAAGGACAGAAACGGAGGGTGTGTGCAATGTATGATTTTGATGAGATTGTAAAGACAGATCCGGAGGTGGCAGGAGCGATCCGGGCAGAGATGGAGCGTCAGAACTCTCATATCGAGCTGATCGCTTCGGAAAACTGGGTCAGCAAAGCCGTGATGGCAGCGATGGGCAGTCCGCTGACGAACAAATATGCGGAGGGATATCCGGGAAAGCGGTACTATGGCGGGTGTCAGTGCGTGGATGTAGTGGAAGATCTGGCGCGGGAACGTGCAAAAGAATTATTTGGCTGCGAGTATGTCAATGTACAGCCGCATTCCGGCGCGCAGGCAAATATGGCGGCGATGTTTGCGATGTTGGAACCGGGAGATAAGATCATGGGGATGAATCTGGATCACGGCGGACATCTGACCCACGGATCTCCGGTGAATCTGTCGGGGAAATATTTTCAGGTTCGTTTTTACGGTGTGAATGAAGACGGCGTGATCGATTACGATGAAGTGGAAAAGATCGCAAAGGAATATCAGCCGAAATTGATCGTAGCGGGAGCAAGCGCTTATGCGAGGACGATCGATTTTAAGCGATTCCGCGAGATCGCAGATGAGGTCGGCGCTTATCTTATGGTGGATATTGCACATATTGCCGGACTTGTTGCGACAGGTCTGCATCCGAGTCCGATTCCCTATGCACATGTGACGACGACAACGACCCACAAGACGCTGCGCGGTCCACGGGGCGGCATGATCATGTGCAGTGAAGAGATGAACAAAAAGTTCAATTTCAATAAAGCAGTGTTCCCGGGAATCCAGGGAGGTCCGCTGATGCATGTGATCGCGGCGAAAGCAGTTTGTTTCAAAGAGGCGCTGCAGCCGGAATACAAAGCATATATGGAACAGGTTGTGAAGAATGCGAAAGCGCTTTGCAATGCATTAAAGGCACGCAGTGTGAAGATCGTATCGGGGGATACGGACAACCACCTGATGCTTGTCGATCTGACAGGAACAGAACTTAGCGGAAAAGAGTTGGAAAAACGTCTGGATGATGCGTATATCACGGCGAATAAAAACACGATCCCGAATGATCCGCGTTCCCCGTTTGTAACGAGCGGCGTCAGACTCGGAACTCCTGCAGTGACAAGCCGCGGAATGGTCGAAGAAGATATGGAGAAGATCGCGGAGATCATTGCGCTTGTGATCGAAAGCGAAGAAAATGTGGAAAAAGCAAAGGAGCTGGTCGCAGAGCTGACTGCCAAATATCCATTGTGCTAGGACAGGATGTCAGGTTGGGGTATATAGAATATTGCGATTTGTGATGTAGTGGATTTTCTCATATAAAAATATAATTTGACAGCGGTGCAGGAGAAGAGATTTTCTTACACCGCTGTTTGGTTATTTCCTCAATCTGAAAAATCAGATAGAAACGTGAAAAAGAAACGGCAGGGGAGGCAAGATATGAGCAGAAGGAAATATTGGAAAGACAGGATCCCGGTTTTGGTCATAAATGGCGTCGGGATGGTTTTACTGTCTGTGTTTTTGCTGTTGGTCGGCAACAGTCCGGATAGCGTTGCTTTGATCCTGCTTGTGTGGATCTTGAGTTTGTTCGTATATCTGTCGGTTTTGTGTTGGCGGCGAAAAAGAAAACTGGATCAATTATTGGAACTTGCGAAAAATCTGGACGAACGGTATCTGCTGGCGGAGATGCTTCCCCGGACGGCAGGCGCGGAGGAGGAAGTCTATATCCGGCTTTTTAAAATGGCGTCCAAATCGATGCTGGAACAGATCGGAGACGTGAAAAGAGACCGGCAGGAGTACCGGGAGTATATCGAACAATGGATCCATGAGATCAAGACGCCGATCACAGCGATGAAACTGTTGTGTGAAAATCATAAGTCGGAATTTACAAGAGAATTGATGACGGAGATCGAGCAGACGGATCGATATACGGAACAGGCGCTTTATTATGCGCGGAGCGAACATACGGAAAAAGATTATTCCGTCCGGGAAATCCGCCTTTTCGATGTGATCCATCAGGCGATCGGCGACAATAAATATTTCCTCATGCAGAATAAAGCGGCAATCGAGACCGAAGAAAGTGATGTGACTGTCTGCTCCGACGAAAAGTGGATTCGCTTTATTTTAAACCAGCTGATCGTCAATGCAGTAAAATATCGGAACGGTCAGCCTTATCTTCATTTTTATGCGGAAAAAATGACAGATCAGATTTTTCTGTATGTGGAAGATCATGGAATCGGGATTCCTGCAAATGATCTGCCGCGTATTTTTGAGAAAGGGTTTACAGGACAAAACGGGCGGATCCGGCAAAATGCAACCGGGATCGGATTATATCTTTGCAAACGGCTTTGCGATAAACTTGGGATTGGAATCGACGTCAAATCCGGGGAAGAGGGAACTACCGTACGGCTCGCATTCCAGATGAATCATTTTACATGGGAGCTGCAAAAAAGCATGAAAAGCAAGAACGGAGAAAGAGAAGATGAATGCTGAAATTTTAATCATAGAAGATGATCCGGTCATCCGAAAGGAACTGCGGATCCTTTTGGAGGGAAACGGATATCATGTCTTTGTGATCGAAGATTTTACGGGTGTGGCAGGGCAGGTCAAAAAACTGCAGCCACATCTTATTTTGCTGGATATCAGACTGCCGGAGGAAAATGGATTTACGATCTGTTCGGAAATCCGGGCTTTTTCACAGGTTCCGATCGTTTTCGTCACAAGCTTGGACAGCGATATGGATGAACTGAACAGCATTATGCTCGGCGGGGACGCCTTTATTACAAAACCGTACCATACGGCGATCCTGCTTGCAAAGATAGACTCTCTTCTAAAACGTGCTTATCCCGGTTCAAAGAACAACCGGATGACTTACAACGGAGTTTCTCTTCATATAGAAAGCGGAAAGCTCGAAGCGAACGGACAGGAAACGGAATTGACAAAAAATGAATGGAAGATCATGTATTATCTGTTTTCTCATGCGGGAGAAATCTGCAGCAGGGCAGATCTGATCGAATATTTGTGGGATAATCGATTGTATATTGATGACAATGCGTTGAGTGTAAATATCGGGCGCATTCGGGAAAAGCTTTCCGCGATCGGAGCGAAAGACTTTATAAAGACAAAACACAGGCAGGGATATACACTGTAAAAGAAAAATAAAATTTGTACAAAACAACTTGTTTTCTGTGTTGGTATGGCTATATTTTCCAAGTACCAATAGAATAAAAAAGGTATAAAACAGGAAAGAACAGGGAAGGAGTCGTTGAAATATGAATTTGTCAGAACAGGATTTAAAGAAGATCAAAGCGCTGCATGCAATGCTGAAGATGCCGGTCAGGGTGTTGGAAAGAAGCACGGATAAGGTATTAAAAGAGTATATTTCCATTTACAAACAGCCGGTTATATATGAATTTCGCCGAAATGAAATTTCAGCGGGGGAGATTGAATTTTACAGTGGGATGATGAATGAATTGTTTCTCTGCTTTTATTATAAGGAAGTAAAGATCATGATCGGTGCATTTCGGATCAATCAGGTTCCGAGGAATTCGTTTTCACTTGTATATGAAAATCTCAGCAAAGAAAACCGGAAGATTTTAAGTGAAGAAGAATGCTGGAAATATTATTCTGCACTGCCGTTTTATCCGTTGGGAGATATGCGGGATTATATGATCTTATTGGATTTTCTGTTTGGTCTGAATTTGGAAGAAGCTTATTCAAAAACACTTCACCGGCAGGTGGGAAAGAATCAGTTGGAATTGGCTCAGGAGATGAGAGAGCGGGGCGGCGGATATTTTTTCAGGAGAGAGAAATATCTGTTTTATTATGAAAATAAGATCATGAATCTGGTGAGCCAGGGAGATACGGAAGTGCTGAAACAAGGGATCGCGGAGCTTGGGACAAGTGTTCTGCCGCTTTTGACGAGCAATTCTTTGCGGACGGAAAAAAATTATACGATCATGATCCTGGAAAAATTATCTTCTCTGGCGATCCAGGTCGGAAAGGATATCTTATCGGTGATCCGGCTTCGGAATTATTATGCGCGGAAAGTAGAGGATGAGACTGATTTTATGGGAGTTCTGGCAGTTCGGGACAGTGCGATCATACATTTTACAAAAGAACTGCACGGAGTGACGAATCGCAGCAAATCGTCGCTGATCCGCTGTGTTTTGTAGTATATCAATTTGAAGATCTATGAGAATATTCGTATCTCCGATTTGGCAAAACAGTTTTATTTGTCGGAAAGCGCTCTGCGCCGTAAATTTAAAGAAGAGATGGGGATGTCGATGAACGAATATATCAACAGGCGAAAGATTGAAGAGTCCAAGATGATGATGCGTTCCGGCGTTCCGGTCGGGGAGATCACAAAAAGACTCAGCTTTTATGATCTGTCCCATTTTTATCGTACATTTAAAAAATATACGGGGATGACGCCGCAGACATTCCGCAATCAAAATGGGAAAGTTGAAAAAGCGTAGAAGAGAATTGTTTTTCTTACATTTTCGTTAGAACTTTGTTAGAAAAGTTGATACAACTGAGCGGAAAAATTGATTATGATCATTGTATCAAGGCAAAGGAGTGGATGAATATATGAAAGAATTATTAAAACTGGATCATATTCAGAAATATTACGGAAATGAGGGAAATGTAACAAGAGCGATCCGGGATATTGATTTTTCGGTGATGGAGGGAGAATTTCTCGGGATCATGGGAGCGTCCGGTTCGGGAAAAACAACGATGCTGAACTGTATTTCCACAATCGATACGGTGAGCGCCGGACATATTTATCTGGACGGAACGGACGTTACGGAAATCCATCCTAAAGAGATCGCACGATTCCGACGGGAAAATCTCGGATTTATCTTTCAGGATTTTCAGCTTTTAGATACGCTGACGATCGAAGAAAATGTTTCGCTGGCGCTTACGATCAACCATGTTCCCGCGAAAGAGATCAAGGCAAGGGTGCAGAATATTGCACAGATTTTAAAAATAACCGACATATTGGAGAAATATCCGTATCAGGTTTCCGGAGGACAGAAGCAGAGATGCGCCTGCGCCAGAGCGATCATCCATCGGCCAAAGCTGATCCTTGCAGATGAGCCGACCGGGGCGCTGGACAGCCATTCGGCGCAGATGCTGCTGGCGACGATGCAGGGGATGAACGAACATCTCGGGGCGACGCTCCTGGTGGTCACACATGATGCGATGACAGCAAGTTATGCAGAGCGGATCCTGTTTTTGCGCGACGGCATGATTTTTACGGAGCTTCAGAAAGGGAACGACTCCCGCAAAGTATTTTTTGAAAAGATTTTAAATGTACTTACGATGATGGGAGGCGGACAGACAAATGTATGCAAGACTGATCTTTAAAAATATGAAACGTTCCGTCAAAGATTATCTGATCTATCTGGTGACCATGACCGTGTGCGTAACGTTGTTTTATGCGTTTTTGTCTATCTCAAGCAATGATTACGATCCGCTGATCGGTGCGGAATATGATTTTACAATGCTCAGTGACGGTATGAAGCTGGCAGTGTGTGCGGTCGCGCTTTTTTTATTGTTTTTGATCCGGTTTGTCAGCCGTTATATGTTGAAGAGCCGCTCGAAAGAATTTGCGGTACAGGCTGTACTTGGAATGGAACAACGAACGATCGCCGGTATGTTTTTTGCGGAGACGTTTTTTATGGGAATGATCGCGCTTGTTTTCGGAATCGTGCTCGGTGCGTTTGGTTCCCAGTTTATTACGGCGATGATAATGGATTCTTACGGGAAAGAGTATGAACTGGTCTGGACGTTGTTTCCGGATACCGTTTTGTGGACCGTTGGATTTTTTGCGCTGAGTTTTGGTGTGGTCGGCTTTACAAGCGCGCATACATTACAAAAGAGTAAAACGATCGAGTTGTTTTCGGCAGAAAAGAGAAATGAAGCGGATGTGAGAACAGGACGGTTTATGCCGGTGATAATCGGGATGTATGCTGTGATCATGATCTGGGCGCTGATCAGCGGAATCCGGAAAGTTTATTTTTACTATGATCCGCGTCTGATCTTTCCGGCAAAACTTGTTTTCCTTGGGATCGCATTTGTGCCGGGGATGATGTTGCTCGGAAACGGCATTTTTCTGTTCCGGAAGCGTCTGCAAAAAGCGGTTGTATATTCGATGATATGCTCGATCATTCACATCGTGACCGTAGCATGCGTTCCGAAAATGCAGCAGAATTTTGTCTTTTTCGGAGGGGCGGGGGCATTAAATGAATTTATGATGTTTCTGTTGGCAGATCTGATCTTTTTGGTCTGTGCGTTGATGTATCTTGCAGGAAGTATGATCACAGTCTGGAAAGAACATTTTCCCCATTGTAAATATGCGGGGACGAATTTATTTTTCTTCGGGCAGATCCTGTCCAAACTGCGTACAACTACGAAGACAATGACGTTGATCTGCCTGACGCTTGTATTATCGATCGTACTGTTTATTTCTTCGATCGTGCTGAGTGAATGGGCATTGGGATATTTGGACATCAGATCTTTGTATGATATTCAGATCAGCAGCCGCTACAATGATACAACCGATGAATCACAGATAAAAGAGACCGGGTATGAAAATGTGACGGATTTTTTAGAGGAAAATGAAATCGAGACAACACATGACTGCCTGTTCTCGTTATATCTTCCGGAACGGAATACATTTCATGACAGAGTGAAGTGGGAATTTCCCGTGACGGCAATGGCGCTTTCCGATTATAATGCGGTTCGGGAAATGGTCGGATTTCCCGAGATCCGTCTTGACGACGGAGGATTTGCAATGCAGTGGCAGACTGTTGCGACCGAAGAAGAACGGGAGGCGTTTGTTATGGAACACCGGGAAGTGCAGACAGATGCGGGAACTTTGAAGTTGGCAGAGAATGGGGTCTATCAGGATGCGATCGGTGAGACCGTCTATAACTCCTACACGAATGTCATTTATATATTTCCGGATGCTGTCTGTGACCGTTTGCTGTCTGTCGGACAGAACCGTTATATCCAGACGAAAGAGACGGTGACGTTTGAACAGGCGAAAAAACTGGAAGCACTGTTTACAGAGCTTTATCCGGAAGAACCCATATCAGGAGAGGGGATGAATTATTATATCCGCTTAAAGACACTGCAGGTCAACAGTACGATCGCAAGTAATTTTCTGATGAAAGCGATGATGATCTACGGAGCCATCGTTTTGATGGTAATCTGTCTGACGATACTTTCGCTTCAGCAGCTTTTGGATGCGGCACATTATAAATACCGGTTTGGCGTACTTTTGAAACTCGGTGTGGAAAGGAAAGAAATCCGCCGTTTGATTTTAAAACAATTAGGCGTATGGTTTGGGATACCGATCGGAACGGCGCTTATGATCTCTGCAGTTTTTCTTATTTATTTTATCGGAACAGTCGCCGCACAGATTGACGCTTATATCGGATCTGCAGAGTTGATCTGTCAGATCGGTGTGACGGTAGGTGTACTTTTGGCATTGCTTTTCTGTTATTTTGGTGTGACATGGATTTTGTTTCAAAAGAATATCGAATAAATGAGGAAAAAATTGTAAAAACTTTCTTGACTTTGACGTAACGTCAAGTGATATGCTGATTTCAAGCCGATAGGAAATCGCGCGCAGCTATCGGTTTAAGGTATGTTGAAAAGGAGATGAGAACGTGAAGCTGAAGTATAGTATTCGGAAATTATCGGAACTGGCGGGAGTGAGTGCACGCACTCTGCGGTATTATGATGAGATCGGTCTTCTGAAACCGTCAGAAATCAGTGAAGCGGGATATCGCTATTATGGAGAGCGTGAGCTGGCGCTTCTGCAGCAGATTTTGTTTTACAGAGAGCGCGGATTTGATCTGAAACAGATCCGGAAGATCTTGTATCAGGATGATTTTGATATTATGCGTGCGCTTAAGGAACATCTCCGGGAACTGGAGGAACAGAAGACACATGTGGAGTCTCTGATCCGGACAGTGGAGCAGACGATCCGGTCAATGAAAGGAGAATGTGAAATGAGTGATAAAGAGAGATTTCAGGCGTTTAAAGAACGTGTAGTGAAAGGAAATGAAGAAAGGTACGGAGCGGAGATACGGGAGAAATACGGAGATGAAGAGTTGAATGCGGCAAACAGAAAAGTGCTGGATATGTCGGAAGAAGACTGGGAGAGATTTCAAAATCTCGGAGAAGAGATCAAGATCCAGCTGAAAGAAGCGGTTCTGGCAGGCGAGACTCCGGAAAGTGAGAGGGGAAAGCGCATCGTGCTGCTTCATAAAGAATGGCTTGGAAAGACATGGAAGCAGTATACGAAAGAAGCGCATGCAGCGATCGCTGATATGTATATCTGTGATGAACGGTTCCGTCTTTATTATGATAAAGAAGTGGAGGGATGCGCGGCATTTCTGGAAGCGGCAGTTAGAAGCTGGGTGGAGCGGATATAAGAACAGATCTGGAAAGTTCCTCGAAACGAGGAACTTTCCGACGGGTTAAGCCTGATGTTCCTTTCGATATTGAGATGGTGACATTCCATAGTGTTTTTTGAATACGCGGCTCAGGTGAGATGGTGCTGTAAATCCGCACAAATCAGAAATGGTTTCCATTGTCAGTTGGGATTCCAGTAAATATTGTTCTACCATTTCCAATCGGATTTTAATTAATAAAGTATTAAATGTATCTCCTGTTTTTTCTTTTACAATCCGGCATATATATTGTTTACTGAAATGGATATATTCAGCCAGAGAAGATAAATCAGCAGTTTGATAGTATTGCTTTAAATAATTGATGATTGCTTGATACTGCTGGTCAAGTTTTGTTGTTTTAATAGAGGCATCCATAATCGTTTTGTCATCGCGAAGAATGATGGCGAACATAAGCGAAAGTAAGTTTTTCATAACATTGTTACTGTGTTTTGACTGATTGATATATTCCGTGAAAATTGAAAAAGCCAGTGTATAGATCATTTTGCTGTTGGTTGTGCGAAGTAACAGGTAAGTCATTGTATGCTCAGGAGCAAGTGAACTTGTGATAAACTGTGTGATAAGAGGATCCTCATGGAAAATATTTTTGTATTCTGCCGCGACAAATGACTGTCTGAGATTGAAACAGATACAAAGGCTGTCGAGCGTGAGCTGTACGGCATAATATACTGCGGGCGGAATCAGATAAAAATCTCCTTTTTGCATCTGAAAAGTTTTTTTATCCAAAGTCAATTCTCCATTTCCCTCAAACAAATAAATCAGAGAAAAGTAATTACATTTATGTCGCAATGCATTTGGAAAATTAAAATACTTGGCCACGGAAAAGTCATATCCGGGTAAAATATTCATAGAATCAGTGATTTCACCTAAGTCACTGATTTTTTTTGTTGAAGGAATCGTTTCATTCGTTAAATCTGCCGGAAAATAAAAACGATACAATTTTTTACTTTTGATGATATAGTTATTAAAATATTCCAGAAAATTCTGATATTTTCCAAAGTCTTTTGGAGATTTGGAATATTCAATATAGGAAATTTCCAGATTTGTTAAATTTTGAAGAATATTACGAGTCTGTTCGATACTAAGTTCATTCATGAAATTGTTCCTCCAATACGGAATTTCTGTACTGTTTCAGTGTAAGATATTTTAGAAGAAATTACAAGATTAGTTTCATGAGAGATAAGAAAGCGGGAAAAAATTCATATAAGAATAGACATTTGGTATATGGTTTATTCAAAAATTTGAAGAAAACAGTAAAATAAAATGCAGGGATAATATGTTTGATAAGATTGAAACAGGAGGTACACGAGTGTGAAAAAACTAGATTTTGCATGTAACCCATATTTACCCGGCAAAGAACATGTACCGGATGGTGAACCGCATATTTTCGGGGACAGACTGTATGTGTTTGGATCTCATGATGAACTAGGATCCGACCGGTATTGTACAGGAAGTTATGTAGGCTGGTCGGCTGCCTTAAATGATCTGGGAAACTGGAGGTATGAGGGAGTTATTTTAGAAAAAGGACAGGATCCATACGATCCGGAGGGAACAAAGGATTATTATGCACCTGATGTGGCACAAGGACCAGACGGGAGATACTATCTGTATTATTCTATAGAGGGGAGTATGGTTATTTCCGTGGCAGTATGTGAACAACCGGCTGGAAAATATACTTTTTACGGACATGTGAAAGATCGGGATGGGCATGTGATCGGGTCAACACAGGGAGATGATTACCAGTTTGATCCGGCGGTGCTTATAGATGACGATGGAAAAATCTATCTTTATTCCGGACAGGGATTGCCGATTTCGGAAGTAAATGGGAGACAAATGAAAGGCGCTATGGTTTACGAATTAGAAAAAGATATGCTGACTATAAAAGGAAAGCCCAAAATCGTGACGTCAAACACGGAAAATGTATTTGAGGAGAATCGTTTTTTCGAAGCATCTTCTATTCGTAAGATGGATGGAAAATACTATTTTATCTATTCTCCACTTCCGAATACTCATTTATTATGTTATGCGACGAGTGATTATCCGGACAGGGAATTTGTTTATGGAGGAGTACTTGTATCGAATGCAGATATATTTCCGGAAAAGGAAAATTGTCAGGAACCGATGAATTACTGGGGAAATAATCATGGAAGCTTATTGAAGATGGCGGAAAAATATTATATTTTTTATCATCGTAACTCTAATCGGACCTCTTATGCACGGCAAGGATGTGTAGAACAGATTTACAAGGATGAGAATGGCGGTTTTATACAGGCAGAGCTGACGTCGAATGGAATGAATCAAGATGCATTTCCAATGAAAGGAACGTATCCGGCTTACATTGCATGGAGATTGCAGAAAAAGAAAATGGATCCGTTTGTTCCGTTTCAATTTCTTAAATACAGTGAAGCAGATCCTTATATTGCAGAGACGGAAGATGTGGAAATTCCCTATATAGCAAATATGCAGGAGGGCGCAAAAGCCGGATATCGTTATATGGCATTTGATGGAACGGAAAGCCGATTTTTTGTAAAGATACGAGGAACAGGAAATGGGGAGATTGTTGTAAGTGTAAATGAACAGGAATTTGTACGGATTCCTGTAAAAGCAGCAGCGGAATGGACGGAGTTTGAGGCATTTTGTTCAATGGATATCGTGAATATAAAAAAAGGAGACATATGTATGACTTATCATGGGAGTGGAAGTATAGATATTCTTTATTTAGGAATGAGGTAGCAGTGCTGTTCATAAAAGGAAAGAATGGAGAAAGGCGACGAGAAGTATATTATGGTTATAGAGAATTTTAATTCCAATTGGCTTTTTTATAATGATATACATAATGACGGAGAGCATATTGTACAACTGCCCCATGATGCAATGCTTACGGAAAAAAGACTTCCGGGAATGAAAAACGGCGCAGCAGCCGGATTCTTTCCGGGAGGCAGATATGTGTACAAGAAAAAATTATTTGGGAATCCTGAATATAAAGACAAGGCGATTTACTTGGAATTTGAGGGGATATATATGAAATCCTCCGTTTATTTGAACGATGTATTAGTTGGCGGCTGGAATTATGGATATACGGGCTTTTATGTGGATCTGACAGATAAACTAAGAATAGGAGAAGATAACGAAATTAAGGTGATTGCCGACAATTCACAGACACCAAACAGCAGATGGTATACCGGAAGCGGGATTTACAGAGATGTCAACTTAATAGTTGGTCATAAAAAACATCTTCCTTTTCATGGAATCCGAGTAATCACAGAATCTGTTGAACCGGCGGTGCTTCGTATAAAAACTGAAATGGAAGACTTAACAGGATGCGGCATATCTATTCAAGTTTGTGAGTTAGATCAAAGTGGCAACGAACATTTTGTCGCGGAGGGAACAGGCGCAGATTGCAGAATCGAAATTCAGGATGCAAAGCTTTGGAATGCAGAACATCCTGATTTATACAGCGTGTATGTAAGACTAAGTGAGAATGGTCGTGTTCTGGATGAGCAAAGAATCGTGACAGGAATCAGAACATTGAAGTGGTCTGCTGAAAAAGGCTTTCAGATCAATGGAAAAAGTGTCAAGCTCAGAGGAGGATGTATTCATCATGATAATGGAATCCTGGGAGCCTGTGCATACAAAAAAGTTGAATTCCGGAAAGCAAAGATACTGAAAGAGGCAGGATTTAATGCGATCCGTTCAGCACATAATCCGATCAGCAAATCGATGTTGGAAGCGTGTGACAAAATAGGACTTTATGTGATGGATGAGGCATTTGACCAGTGGAAGATGAAAAAGACAGATTATGATTATGGTTTGTATTTTGAGGAAGATTGGAAAAAAGATTTATCAGCAATGGTGTTAAAGGATCGGAATCATCCATCGGTAATCATGTATTCCATCGGAAATGAAATTGCAGATACAGGAAATCCGGACGGCGTGAAATACAGCCGATTATTATCGGAATGCTGTCATAAGTATGACAATACAAGGCCGACGATCAGTGGAATCAATCCGGTGGTTTCGGTTATGGGCGGAGCGATGAATCGATCAAATTCTTCCAGAGAAGATGTTGTAGATCCATATAAAGAGGCAGAAAACGCACAGGCAACTGCCAGTTTGTTAGCGAATATGATTGCGACAGCGGCTCCGTTTATTTCAAGATGGATGGGCAAACCGAAAAAGGTGGAAAAACTTTTGAAGCCATGTCTGGATGCGGTTGATATTGCGGGATATAATTATGCAGATAATTGTTACATGCCGCATCATAAATGGAATCCGGATCGAATCATGATCGGAACGGAGACCTATCCGCAGTCTGTTGCTGAACGCTGGCAAATGATTCAGGAGAATGATTTTATTATCGGGGATTTTATGTGGACGGCAATGGATTATCTCGGGGAAGCGGGAATCGGAGTTCCGATTTATGGTCAGAGTAAAGGCGGTTTTAATCGACCGTACCCATGCATAAGCGGAGGATGTGGTGTGATTGATTTACTTGGACATATGGAAACAGAGGGGTATCATGCGGCAATTGCCTGGGGGCAGTATAAAAAACCATATATAGCCGTAAGACCGGTAAATCATTCCGGAGAGGACTTCTTTTTTGGAACATGGCGGGGAACGGATGCAGTTTCAAGCTGGAGTTGGAAAGGAATGGACGGGCGAAAAGCGGAGATAGAAGTGTATAGTCCCGGAACATATGTAGAACTTTTTCAGGATGGAGTATCTCTTGGAAAAAAGGAACTGAGATATTGTAAAGTAAAATATGAGGCTGTATACACACCGGGAAGTCTTGAAGCAATTGCATATGATAATATGGGGAAACGGATCGGAAATCAGATATTAAAAACAGCAGGGGATCAGACGATATTCAACGTGATTCCAGAAGAAACAACACTAAAAGCAGATGGACAAGATATGACGTTCGTCTCTGTGGAACTTACAGATGATGAGAAGATTGTAAAGATGTTGGAGGATAAAAAAGTAACAGTCTGTGTAAAGGGGGAGGCAGAACTGCTGGGAATCGGAAGCGGGCAGCCTGTAACAGAAGAAAAATTTACAGGGAACAGTTATACGACATATTTGGGAAGAATGGGATTTTATGTAAGAAATACCGGAAAACCCGGAAAAGCAGAAATAGAAATAAAAGCGGAGAACATTCCTACATATACGTTACAATTGGAATTTGAGTAAAGGAGAAGAAGTTATCATGAAAAAACAGTTAACTTTACAGGAAAGGGCACAGAAATTCAGTCTGAAAAATGCAGTAGGATATGCATTGCAGGATGGAACGAATACACTGGGAGCGTTGTTAGTTTCTTACGTTACATTTTATGCGACGGATAGTTTGTATCTGTCCGCAGTATCAATAGGTATGGTGTTGGCTTTTTCAAGAGTATTTGATGGGATTACGGATTTGTTGGCAGGGGCTTTGATCGACCGCACCCGTACCCGGTGGGGAAAGGCGAGACCTTTTGTACTGGTCGGCTTCTTATATTGGGTGTCTGTCGTTGCTATTTTTTCAACGCCGGAACGATTTTCGGATATAGGAAAACTGATATGGATTTTTGTTACTTATAATTTATGTAACGCAGTATTTAACACACTGATCGGCGTAAGTAAAGGTGTGCTGCTGAAACGAACAACGGTCAGTGATAGTGCCCGTATAAAAACATTAACAATGACATCATTGCTTGTAAGCTTGGCAGCGATCGTGATTGCTGTGGTGTTACCTTTATTGATCGCTAAAAACAATACGCCGGGCGGATGGAGAATGCTGGCGATTGGTTTTGCTGTTATCGGATGTATTTCTACGGCAATTACATTTTTCTGTTGTGTGGAATTTACTGAAGATGAATTGGTTGAATTGGGACTGGAAAAAGCCGGACAGGGAAAGGAAACAAAACTTTCTTTCAGAGACTATGGGCGTGCAATTATAAAAAATAAATATATGGTAATTTATGTGGCACAGTATGCGGTTGCGATGCTTGCTATGGGATTGTTTAACGGAGCAGGAACCTATTATTATTCTACAAATCTTGGGGATTTAACGTTGATGTCAGCAGTTAGTATGGTTTCGTTTTTATCGTATCCGTTATATCCGATTTATCCGAAGATTATTGCAAAAATCGGACCGATCAACTTTACAAGAGCGACGTTTTTGATTGGAGCTATTGGATTTGCGGCAAGAGCAATGGTTGGAAATAATTTGGTCCTGTTATGTGTTTCCAGTTTTTTTGCAGGTTTTCTTTTGACAGGAATCAATCTTGTGGGACAGGAAATTACAATTCAGTGTATGGATTACAGTTATCTGAAAAATGGAATTCGCGCAGAGGGTATTTATATGGCATTGACAGGTTTTACATACAAAGCGGCAATGGGTGTTTCAAGTGCGATTATGGGATTTTTGTTAGGAATTGCGAATTATGATGGAGCACAGTCTGTACAGCCAACGTCTGCACATATTATGATCAACCTTATGTTTAATATTATTCCGGCAGTAGTGGGGGTTTTGATGTTCTTCACATTTAAATCGATTCGTGTAGGCGAAGAAAACCAGAAATTAAGAGCGGCATTGCAGGCAGAAGAGGAGTGATTAAAAATGTTACGAGCAATTAAATTGAGAACAGAATATTTGGAAAATCCTTTAGGGATTGACATTAGGCGTCCAAGATTTGGCTGGAATCTGACTGGAAACAGTATAAAGCAAACTGCTTTTGAAATCCGTGCGGCACATACAGAAGCGGAATTGGAAACATGTATAGTATGGAGCAGCGGAAAAATCATGTCTGATCATATGCAGCATCATGTTTATGGCGGAGATGAACTAAAGAGCCGGGAAAAGGTGTACTGGCAGGTAAAAATCTGGGATGAAAATGATGAACCGGGAGAGTGGAGTGAAGCGGCTGTTTTTGAGATGGGGTTGTTGGAACAGTCCGACTGGAAAGCACAGTGGATTACAGGAGATTACGAAGCAAAGGTTTCTGAGCGTTATCCGGCAGATGAATTCCGAAAGGTATTCAATGAAGATCTGGAAGATATGGTAAGCGCGCGTTTGTACATATCAGCATGTGGAATATATGAAACATATCTGAATGGAAAACGTGTTGGAAATCAGGTCATGACACCGGGATTGTCCTGCTATGATGTCAGAAATCATTATCAGACATATGACGTGACATCGTTGTTGAAATCGGGAGAAAATATCTGGGATATTTCTTTGGGAGACGGGTGGTTCCGGGGAAAAATGGGAGTATTTGGTTCCACCTGTGTTTACGGAGACACAACATGTGTGATTGGACAATTGGAGATCGAGAAAAAGAATGGAACAATAGTTACAGTTGGAACTGATACTAATTTTGCATGGTCGAATGACGGACCAGTTCGCTTCAATGACATGAAAGACGGAGAAACTGTTTCGGGCAGAAGTGTTCCGTCTTATCTAGGAAAAGCGAAATTGACAAAATGGGATTCGATTCTTTGCTCGGCAAATAATGTTCCGGTACTTGAACAGGAGACATTCGTACCTGAAGTTCTGAAAACGCCGGATGGTAGTACCGTATTGGATTTCGGACAGAATCTTGCCGGTTATATGGCATTTTCGATTCATGGAACAAAGGGACATACAGCCAGAATGCAGATGGGTGAAATGTTGGATGAAGAGGGGAACTTTACCGTTCATAATTTGATTACAGAAGATACCAGTCCGGATTTTATTCCCGATTATTGTGATGATACCCGTTTCCAGACGGTGGTGTATATATGCGGAAGCAGTGAAAGAGAATACTGGAAACCGAAATTTTGTGTGCAGGGATTCCGATATGTGAAATTGGAAAACTGGCCGGAAGAGGTGAAGCCGGAACATTTTCAGGCAATTGCCGTATATTCGGATATGGATGTGACGGCAAAATTTTCCTGCTCCTCGTCTGATGTGGAGCAACTGGTGAAGAATACATTGTGGAGCATGAAAGGAAATTTTCTGGATGTGCCGACCGATTGTCCGACCAGAGAGCGTGCACCATGGTTGGGAGATGCGCAGTTGTTTTTCGATACAGGATGCTATTTGATGGATTTTACTGCATTTTTCCAAAAATGGATGCGGGATGTATTTGACGATCAGGCGCCGGATGGAAAGGTTTACAATATCGTTCCGCGTGGCGCGGCTCATGGGGGAATGAATGAGTTTGTAGAGGGATCGAGCGGTTGGACAGACGCTGGAATTTTGATTCCATATCGTTATTGGAAACATTTTGGCGATATTCAGATGATACAAGATCACTATAATTCTATGAAAAGATTGGCGGAATTTATGATTTCCAGAATGGGAGATACCTCCGATCCGGAACTGGATCAGAAATTAGTGCCCAGTGAATACAGGCGGTATATTGTAACGACCGGATTTCATTTTGGGGAATGGAATGAACCGGGAAGTTCCCCGACGGATGTGGTATTTCCGAAATTTGAAGAGGCAACCGCATATTTGATCTATTCCTTACGCTGTATGTCAGAGATGGCAGAAGCAATCGGAGAAAAAGCCGATGCTGAACGATACGGCGATATTTCAAAAAAGGCGAAACGTGCATATCAGTTCTATTTTATCAAGAATGATAGAGTTGAATCGAAAAGAATGTGTCAATATGTGCGACCGCTGGCGTTGAAGCTGATAAATGATCAGTCTGCGAAAAATGTACAAGATGGTTTGAAGAATATGGTTGAAGAAAGTAATTACCATGTCGGAACCGGATTTTTATCGACGCCGTTTGTTTTGAATATGCTTTCTGAGGCTGGAGATACGGAAGCGGCATATAAAATGCTGGAAAACGAAGAATATCCAAGTTGGATATACGAAATTAAACAGGGAGCAACAACGGTATGGGAAAACTGGGATGGTGTGGCATCCCGGAACCATTATTCGAATGGAGCATGCTGCGACTGGATTTTTAATACAGTCTGCGGAATCAGAGTTGCAGGAGAAAATCGATTTGAGATTGCTCCGGTTCCGGGAGGAAGTCTGACAGAGGCATCACTGGAATATCAGAGCCTGTATGGAAAAGTGTGCTGTGCATGGGAAAAGAATGGGGAGCAGATAAGATATACGGTAGAAATTCCGGTCGGATGTGAAGCAAAGATTCGAATTGAGAAATGCGGCACTTATGAAAGAGAGGCTGGGAAGTATACATTTGTAATATAGTAGAAAAATAGGATAAGAGCAGGCGAAGATGGCTGAATATACAAGCAAAATTTCTGTTGGAAAGGAGGCAGAAAGCTATGAGAAATAAAAAAATAGAATCGCTGGAAGAAAGAGTCAGAAAAAATAGAGAGAATCTGTCAAAACAGGATGCATGGGCAAGGAGCATCGAAAAAACGGATTTTATGGATCATGTAACAGTGGAAGAACATTCTTATGGCGAGGGAAAACGAGAACGTTTGGATTATATATATACGAAAGCGTGCAAAGAGCTTAAACGACCACTATTCTTTTATATTCACGGCGGTGGATGGATTGCAGGAAACAAGGAGTCAAGGCGGAATTACTGTGGTAAATTTGCGGATAGTGGATATTTTGTTGTAAATATTGAGTATGATCTTGCCCCGGAAGCAAAGTTTCCGGTGGCAATCAATCAGTGTATTCGCGCAGTGGATTATGTATTAGACCATGCAGAAAAGTATCATCTGGATACAGATAGAATTGCAGTAGGTGGAGAGTCAGCGGGGGTATATTATGCGGCATTTGTTTCGGCTATATCAAAGAATAAGGAGATTCTGGGGGAATTGGGGCTTCCACAGATGCGGAATGCGAAATTTGACGTTAAGGTGAATATGTTTAATTGTGGGGCAGTCGATTTTAAAAATATGGCAGAAAAGGGATTCCCGGATGTGGATTTGATGTTAGAAGCATTTACCGGATATCCAGTGAAAGAAATACTTGCAGAAAACAGGAAGAAAGAGTTGGAGAAAATGCTTCCTTTTTCTTACATAAATGAAAATTATCCGCCTACATATATGATATATGGAAGTTTGGATTCACTTCGGTTTAATACATTTAAAATGGCTGAAAAGCTGGAACAGTTAGGCGTTCCTCATAAAGTATATAAGAGTACCGGGGTATTTTACGGACAACATACAACGACGATGATTTTTAAGAGTACTAAGGCATTTTATGTCTTCGATGAAGTGGTGGCTTATATGAATCAGATGCTAAATGAAAGATAAAAGGTATTGTACACTTCTATATAGTAAAAAAATTTGTGGAGAAGTAGGAGAACAGTATGATAAAAGAAAATGTAAGAGTAAACGTTGAAGATGAGAAATTCTCAGGGAAAAAAGCATTTGGATTTGCCTTAACTCGTGCAAGTTCAATCCTATCCAGCCTGCTGATCGGTCAGATTACCTATTTCGGTACGAATAGTTTAGGTCTTACAGCGGCTGCAATTGCATCCGGAATGGGGTTGAAAGCGGTGATAGATGCGGTTACGGATTTATTTATGGGGGTGATTGTAGATAAGACAAACACAAAATGGGGAAAAGCAAGACCGTATTGCCTGTCAGGTGTTTTGGTATGGCTGTGTGTGTTGGCAATTTTCTTTGTGCCGACAGGGATGTTTGCAAATATGGATTCCGACTCGCGTAATATTGCATTGGTCATCTATATTACTCTATTTGGAACTCTCGCGAGTGCTGTTTTTGAGACAATGAGAGGCGTTGCTTTTGATACACATTTAAAGCGGAGTATCGTAAAAGATGATAACCGGGTAAAAATTATGACAATTGGGGGAGCGGTGTTTTCAATAGGGTCATTGGGATTGCAGATTGCGCTGCCGGCAGTAATATCTGCTTTTCATGGATCACAAAAAGGGTTCATGATTCTTGCAGGGATATTCGGCGTAATGGGTATCACAGCAAGTATTGCATGTTTCTTTATGTGTAAAGAATATACACAGGAAGAATTGAATCAGTATTATGGTTATAAAAAAGATGATGTTCAAGAAAAGATATCCATTTCCAGCTTTTTAAAGAGCGTTGTAAAGAATAAATATATTTTTATGTGGACAATCTTGAATTTCTTTTTGATGATGAATCTTCTTGGAGCATTTAACAGTGGACAGTATTATTTTCAGTATGTATTTGGCAACCTTGGGGCATTTTCTGCAGTTATGGCGATGTCGGCGATTGCTTTACCGGTTGTATTCTTTTTGCCAAAGCTTTGTAGAAAATATGGAGTTATCAATATTGTAAAAATTTCAGTTGTGTTTGAAGTAATAGGGATTATTATTAGAATTTTGATTCCAAAGAGTCTGCCGGTACAGTGTATTTCCTATTTTCTGTTTCAGCTTCCCAATATACCGATTGCGTTTGTAGGTTCACAGGTGACGATCGAGTGTATGGAGTATGGAAGTTATAAATCAGGTGTCATTGCGGAAGCAATGTATTCATCCTTTATCAGTTTTGCACAGAAGATTGCGACAAGTATCTCATCTTTTTTACTGGGAGTGATTCTCACAGCGAGCGGATTTGATATGCTTACAAAAGCGGTTGCAGAAGGAGGATTTACAGATTGGGCTGAACTTATGGGACAGGGAACTGGAGCGATAGAGCAGTATGTTGCAGGTGGAGTTGAGACTGTAAATCACGTTATGACAGGAATAAGTATTATTTACAATTACATACCGTTGGCTCTTGCAGTTATAAGCTTTATTCTTCTTCTTTTCTTCAATCTGGAGAAAGATTTAAAGAAATTGAGAGCAGAACATGGCGTGAAATAAAGGAAATAGCGGCAGCATATAAAGAAAGAGGCATAGCATATAGGAGAGATATTTAAGATTTGGGAGAACACATTATGGAAATTCAAATTAGAAAAAACAGTAAAAAAACACAATTAAACAAACATTGGCAATATTGTGTGGGGAGTGGTCATGCTCCGCTTGCATTACGGGCAGACTATCTGCGACAATTAAAACAAGTTCATGAGGAACTGGGGATTCAACGTGTGCGTTTTCATGGGATTTTTAACGATGATATGCAAGTGGTTATGAAGTATTCTGATTTAATGCCGCTTCCGGGTGCTGAAAAACTTGTACAGGTATCTTTTCGCAAGATAGGTATGGTCTATGATAATATTCTTGCATGTGGAATGAAACCATATGTGGAACTTTCGTTTATGCCAAAACATCTGGCTTCTTCGGATGCAAAATGTGCGTTTTACTATGGAGGATGTATCGCGCCGCCGCGGGATGATGAAGAATGGATAGGGTTTATCAAAAAGTTCGTTACATATTTAATTGACAGATATGGAGCGGAAGAAGTGGAAAGCTGGCCGTTTGAGGTATGGAATGAACCAGATGTATTCGTGTTTTGGGCGGGGACGAAAGAGCAATATTTCCATTTATATGAGATTACTGCCCGGGCGATTAAGGAAGTGGATGATAAGATTTGTGTCGGAGGTCCGGCTGCTTCCGGAAGTAAATGGGTCGGAAGTTTTATGGCATATTGTAAAGAACGTGAGATACCGGTAGATTTTATTTCCAGCCATCAATACGCCGGAGATCCGATCGGGGGCGTAGAGTCGACGGAAGATCTTGAAGCAGAGGGAAATCCACAGGCAGAAATGCCAGATTTGCAGTTGATGGAACATTTGTTCGATGGTATGGAAAATAGTAGTATACTTGACGGATTGAGGAAGATGATGCCTGATAAATCAGAATTGACGGACATTTCAAATAACGGATTCCGGCAAAATGCCGCAGTTGTAAAGTCTCAGGCTGAGGGGCTTCCAATATATTATTCAGAATGGAATGAGAATGCGATCTTTTCGGCATACACAAATGACACAAGGAAAGTTGCGGCCTATCTTGTGAAAGTGGCTCTGGATACGGAACCTCTGATTGACGGATCGTCTATTTGGTGTTTTTCCGATATATTTGAAGAATTTTCAGAATTTCCACAGGAGTTCCACGGAGGGTTCGGACTGATGACTCACAGTGGAGTGCCAAAGCCACAGTATTATGCGTTGAAAATGCTGAATGATCTTGCGGAGAATCGTTTGGATTTGGGCGACGGAGCAACAGATCAGGAGATTGGAGTTGCGGCTTTTTCCGGGAATGGAAGAATCCAGATTTTGCTATTCCGGCAGAAGATGAAAAATCTGGATTTACCAAAAGAGAAAGCGACTATCTGCGTTGAATTAAATAAAGAGCCTTACAATGTATTCCTGGAGCGGATCGATGAAGAACATGGAAATCCACTGAAATTGTGGGAAGAATGGGGAAGTCCGGAAGATTTAAAACCTGCGGAGCAAGAAGAACTCATCAGACGAACCAGGATGGAAAAAGAGTCGGCAGAATATGTCTATGAAAATGGACAGGTAGTGATGGGAGCTGAACTTGCGGTAAATGATATTTATCTGTTTACAATTATAGAGTAAAAACAGAAAGAGTATGGAAAATAGAAATGCGAATCCCTCGTAGGTGATTAGTGGATAAGAACACTAATATCTAGGAGGGATTCGTATTTTAATGGTTCATATTTAAATAAATTAATTAGTTATTCCGGTAGTTGTTCTGAATGGTTACAAAATGGAAATAATATTATTGTAAAATGGAAATGAAAGGTTGATTATGGAAAGAATAAGTGATAGGATAGAGGTAAGTAAGATGGAATACAGTCATAAATGTGTGAGATGAATCAGGAAGAGGAGTAAGAGTATGACGATCGAACAGATGAGAGAGCGGAAGCAGGAATTAGGATATACTTACGAGCAGATTGCAGATCTTTCCGGAGTTCCGCTCGGAACGGTGCAGAAAGTATTTGGCGGTGTGACTGCATCGCCGCGTTATGACACATTACGTGCACTGGAACAGGTATTTCAGAAAAAAGAGCCGATGTATGTAAAAGAATCTGCACTTCCTTATGAAGCGGAAGCACGAAGAGAAAAAAGGCAAGGGGAATATACGGTGGAAGATTACCGTGCACTGCCGGAGGAGCAGCGGATGGAACTGATCGATGGAGTGCTTTACGATATGGCAGCGCCGACGGGGATCCATCAGCTGATCGGAGGAGAAATTTATGCAGTTTTAAGGGACTATATTCGGACACAGAAAGGAAAGTGTCTCCCGATGTATGCGCCGATCGATGTACAGTTAGACTGTGACGAAAAGACGATCGTGCAGCCGGATGTACTCGTTCTCTGCGACGTGAGCAAATTATCCGGAAATACAATTTCGGGGGCGCCGGATTTTATCGTGGAGATCCTTTCTCCATCCACACGGAAAAAAGATATGTTTATAAAGCTGGAGAAGTATATGACAGCCGGAGTGCGTGAGTATTGGATGGTGGATGTGGAGAAGAAAAAAGTACTGATATATGATTTTGAACATGAGAATTATCCTATACTCTTTGGATTTGACACAGAAGTTCCGGTGGGGATTTTTGAGGGGCAGTGTAAGGTGGACTTTGGAGAGATCTACGAATATCTCCGGTCATTTTCGTTGGTGGATTAAGATAGAAATTAGGGATTTCAATGGATAAGAGATCGGAGACGAGAAAGGATGGAAAGGCAAGTATGACGATCGAACAGATGAGAGAGCGGAAGCAGGAATTAGGATATACTTACGAGCAGATTGCAGATCTTTCCGGAGTTCCGCTCGGAACGGTGCAGAAAGTATTTGGCGGTGTGACTGCATCGCCGCGTTATGACACATTACGTGCACTGGAACAGGTATTTCAGAAAAAAGAGCCGATGTATGTAAAAGAATCTGCACTTCCTTATGAAGCGGAAGCACGAAGAGAAAAAAGGCAAGGGGAATATACGGTGGAAGATTACCGTGCACTGCCGGAGGAGCAGCGGATGGAACTGATCGATGGAGTGCTTTACGATATGGCAGCGCCGACGGGGATCCATCAGCTGATCGGAGGAGAAATTTATGCAGTTTTAAGGGACTATATTCGGACACAGAAAGGAAAGTGTCTCCCGATGTATGCGCCGATCGATGTACAGTTAGACTGTGACGAAAAGACGATCGTGCAGCCGGATGTACTCGTTCTCTGCGACGTGAGCAAATTATCCGGAAATACAATTTCGGGGGCGCCGGATTTTATCGTGGAGATCCTTTCTCCATCCACACGGAAAAAAGATATGTTTATAAAGCTGGAGAAGTATATGACAGCCGGAGTGCGTGAGTATTGGATGGTGGATGTGGAGAAGAAAAAAGTACTGATATATGATTTTGAACATGAGAATTATCCTATACTCTTTGGATTTGACACAGAAGTTCCGGTGGGGATTTTTGAGGGGCAGTGTAAGGTGGACTTTGGAGAGATCTACGAATATCTCCGGTCATTTTCATTGGTGGATTAAGATAGAAAAAGTATGTATTAAAATATAAATTATAGCTTTGGCAGGGCATGTAATCTTCCACTGTGTTCTTTTTCGAATTAATGCTTTAATTCGCAAAAGTATTGTGTTATACTGGAAAAAGACGAACGCGATGTCAAAAGGAGGGTAAATATCATGATTTGGGCAAAGGAAGAGACATTGCCGAGAGACGAGATCGAGAAGATTCAGCTTGAAAAATTAAAGAAGACAGTTCCTTACATATATGAGAGAGTCGCTCCTTATCGTCAGAAAATGGATCAGGCGGGGGTGAAGCCGGAAGATATCCGGACTTTGGAGGATCTGAAAATACTTCCGTTTACTTATAAAGCGGATTTCCGGGATCACTATCCGGACGGCTTGTTTGCAGTAGATAAAAAAGAAATCGTCCGCTATCATGCAAGTTCCGGAACGACAGGAAAACCGACTGTAGTCGGTTATACGAAACATGATCTGGACATATGGCTCGACAATGTGGCGAGGATTGCCTGTATGGGAGGGGCAGGTCCGGAAGATGTGGCACAGATTTCGTTCGGCTACGGAACATTTACGGGAGCTCTTGGTCTGCACGGTGGTCTGGAACGGATCGGAGCGGCAGTAATCCCGATGTCCTCGGGAAATACAAACAAGCAGATCATGTTTCTTCAGGACATGGGAGTGACGCTTCTTGTGGCGACTCCGTCTTATGCGCTTCATCTCGGCGAGGAACTGCGGGCAAGAGGAATCGACCCGTCAAAAGATTTAAAGATCCATATTGGTCTTTTTGGCGGTGAGGGGATGACAGAACCGATGCGGAAAGAGATGTATAAAGTCTGGGGTAATCAGTTTATCTGTACACAGAATTACGGCATGAGTGAGTTGTGTGGTCCGGGTGTGGCAGGAGAGTGTACAGAGTTATGCGGTATGCATATCAATGAAGACTGGTTCATTCCGGAAATCATCGATCCTGAGACAGAAGAAGTGCTTCCGCCCGGGGAAAAGGGGGAACTGGTGATCACCTGTCTCGGAAAAGAAGCGCTTCCGTTGATCCGTTATCGTACGGGAGATCTGTCAAAATTGATGTATGAGCCTTGCAAATGCGGCAGGACAACGGTGCGTATGGAAAATCTGTCCGGACGTGCGGATGATATGCTTGTGATCCGAGGAGTGAATGTATTTCCGACACAGATTGAGGAAGTACTCTTAAAAATCGAGGAGATTGGACCTCATTACGAGATTCTGGTAGAACGTAAGAACAGATTGGATGTGATGACGATCACAGTGGAACTGATCGATGACCGGCTGCTTGATAGTTATGCAAAACTGAGCGAACTGGAAAAGCGGATCAAATCTGCATTAAAATCACAGCTTGGTCTTGCAACACAGATCCGATTGGTAGCGCCGAATTCTTTGAGACGGTTTGAGGGAAAAGCAAAGCGTGTGACAGATTTACGAAAGGATGGATTATAAGATATGGCAGACAAGGTGATTATGTTGGGAAATGAAGCCATTGCCAGAGGGGCTTATGAGGCTGGAGTGAAAGTGTCTTCGGCATATCCGGGAACACCAAGTACCGAGATCAGCGAATATCTGGTACAGTACAAAGAAGACGTGTATGAAGAGTGGGCGCCCAATGAGAAAGTAGCGGCTGAGGTTGCCGTCGGCGCAAGTATTTCCGGCGTGCGTTCTATGGCATGTATGAAGCATGTCGGGCTGAATGTGGCGGCAGATCCGCTGTATTCGGTTTCTTACATGGGGGTGAACGGCGGACTTGTTCTTGTAGTGGCAGATGATCCGGGACTTTACAGTTCTCAGAACGAACAGGATACGAGAATGGTTGCCCGGGCGGCGCAGATCCCGGTGATCGAACCGTCAGACAGTGCCGAGGCAAAAGATTTTTTCAAGGCTGCTTTTGAATTGAGTGAACGATTCGACCGTCCGTTTATTTTCCGGACAACGACAAGACTTGCACATTCGCAGGGACTGGTAGAACTTCAAGAGAGAGTGGAGATGCCGGATAAGCCGTATGAAAAAAATATCCGCAAAAATGTGATGATGCCGGGAAATGCAAAGCTTCGTCACGTTGAGATCGAAAAACGGAACCTGGAACTTGCGGAGGCAGCGAATACGCTGCCGCTCAATACGGTGGAGATGAATGATACGGCGATCGGTGTGATCACAAGCGGAATTCCATATCAGTATGTAAAAGAAGCGCTGCCGAATGCCTCCGTATTAAAACTCGGTATGGTCAATCCGCTTCCGAAGAAATTGATCCGGAAGTTTGCGGAAAAAGTAGAGACACTTTATATTGTCGAAGAATTAGATCCGGTGATCGAAGAACAGGTAAAATCCTGGGGAATCCGGGCAATCGGAAAAGATATTTTTACGGTGCAGGGTGAATACAGTGCCAATATGCTGAGAAAAGCGATCTTAAAAGAAGAATTGGAATTAAAGAGTCCGGCAGAAGCACCGCAACGTCCGCCGATCCTCTGTCCGGGGTGTCCGCACAGGAGTGTGTACCATGTGCTGAATAAGCTGAAACTGCATGCGGCAGGTGATATCGGCTGCTATACATTAGGAGCAGTCGCGCCGCTTAGCGTGGTAGACACAACCATGTGTATGGGATCCAGTATATCAACACTTCATGGAATGGAGAAAGCAAAAGGAAGAGAGTATATCAAAGACTGGGTTGCTGTGATCGGAGATTCTACATTTTTACATACAGGTGTGAATTCGTTGATGAATATGGTGTACAATCACGCAACAGGAACAGTTTTGATATTGGATAATTCTACGACCGGAATGACCGGACATCAGGATCATGCGGCAACCGGAAAGACTTTGCAGGGAGATCCGACATATGCGATTGATATTCCGGCACTCTGTAAAGCAATGGGTGTGAAAAATGTAGTGGAAGTCAATGCATTTGATATAGCGCTTCTGGAGAAGACCGTAAAAGAAGAGCTGGAAAAAGAAGAGGTATCCGTGATCATCACGAAATCTCCATGTGTCCTGTTGGATAAATCAAAGAAACCGCTTTATATCGCACATCCGGACAAATGTAAAAAGTGCGGCATGTGTATGAAACCGGGATGCCCGGCAATGACGAGAAATGCGGACGGTACCATCCATATTGATGATACGATGTGTACGGGATGTGGATTGTGCGAGACGTTGTGTAAATTTGAGGCGATAGAACTGGTAAAGGCGGGTGAGTAAGATGACGACAAAGAATATTATGATCGTAGGAGTCGGCGGACAGGGAACACTTCTCACAAGCCGTATTTTAGGAGGGCTGACGATTGCCGGAGGATATGACGTGAAGCTCTCCGAAGTACATGGAATGGCACAGCGAGGCGGCAGTGTCGTGACGTTTGTACGCTATGGAGAAAAAGTGGCGGAGCCGATCGTGGAGGAAGGACAGGCGGATGTGATCATTGCGTTTGAAAGGCTGGAAGCGCTCCGATATGCCCATTTTTTGAAAAAAGACGGCGTACTGATCGTCAATGACTGGCGGATCGATCCGATGCCGGTCGTGATCGGAGCGGCACAGTATCCGGATCAGATTTTGGAAACACTGGAAAAAGACTATAAAGTATATAAAGTCAATGCGACGGAAGAAGCAAAGAAGCTTGGAAATCCAAGAGTATTCAACTTGATCGTCCTTGGGATTGCGGCACAGCATATGGATTTTACAAAAGAAGAATGGTATGACGTGATCGAGAAGACCGTTCCTCCGAAGACGATCGGGATCAATAAAAAAGCATTTGATGTCGGATATGAGATGTAGCAGAAAGGCGGCGAGAATATGATCAGACAATTATCGGTATTTGTAGAGAATCAGCCGGGCAGTATTATGCGGGTTACATCTGCACTGACGGAAGCACAGATCAATATTCGTGCGATTTCTTCGTTTGATGCACCGGAGTTTGCAATCCTGCGCCTTGTCGTGGATAAACCGGAGGAAGCGAAAGACGCATTGACAACAAAAGGATTCGTTGTGCGTTTGCAGGACGTTATCAGTGTGGAATTAAAAGATGAGCAGGGCAGTCTGAACGAGATGCTGAAAGTACTTGCAGATAATGGAAACGGTATTAATTATATTTATTCATTTGTGATCCGTGGAGAAAAAGCGCCGGTTATGGTATTTCATACGGATCGCTTTGAGGAGGCGGAGAGTGCGCTTCAAAAAGCCGGGATCAAAATGATCGAGGAAAAAGACTTATAAAGACACAAGGGGGAGGAACAAGAATCATGGCGGCAGTGTCATTGGAAAATTGGACAGAGCGGATCAGAGATCCGAAAATAGAGTGTATGAGCCGGGATGAAATGGCGGCATTACAGAGCAAACGTCTGGTAGATGTTGTAAACAGAGTTTATAACAATGTAGAGTTTTATCGGAAAAAAATGCAGGATCTTGGAGTGGAACCGGGAGATATTAAAGGGATCGAAGATATCAATAAACTTCCGTTTACGACAAAAGAAGATCTGAGAGATCATTATCCGTTCGGACTTCTGGCAATTCCGAAAAAAGATGTGGTCCGCGTGCAGGGCACTTCCGGAACGACCGGAAAACTGACGCTGGCATCTTATTCACAAAAAGATATTGACGTGTGGGGGGAGTGCGTGGCCCGATGCCTTACGATGGCGGGATTGACGGATGAAGATGTGTTGCATATTTGCTACGGATATGGCTTGTTTACCGGAGGGCTTGGCTTGGATTTCGGTGCGAAAGCGCTGGGAGCAATGGCAATTCCGATGTCGGCAGGCAACACGAAACGTCAGATGATGTGCATGGAAGATTTTGGCGCGACTGCATTTGCGTGTACGCCCTCTTATGCATTGTATCTGGCAGAGTCTATGCAGGAAGCAGGCGTAGTTGACCGATTGAAACTCAAAGCCGGAATCCATGGCGCAGAGCCATGGACGGAGGAAATGCGCAAGAAGATCGAGAGTATTTTGCATATCAATTGTTTTGATATTTACGGACTTTGTGAAATCACAGGCCCCGGAGTGGCTCAGGATTGTATCCATCATACAGGACTTCACATTCATCATGATTATTTTTATCCGGAAGTACTTAATCCGGCGACTCATGAGGCGTGTGCAGATCATGAAACCGGAGAACTTGTATTTACGACACTGGCAAAAGAAGCTATGCCGCTGATCCGTTATCGGACAAAGGATCTGACCAGCATCGATCACAGTGCCTGCGCATGCGGAAGAACGCTTCCGAGAATTTCGAAGTTTACAGGACGCACAGACGATATGAAAGTGATCCGGGGAGTCAATGTATTCCCGACACAGGTTGAGACAGCGCTTCTCAGTATGGGCGGAGCGGTTGCGCCGCATTATCTGATGATCGTAGACCGGGAAGATAATCTGGATGTACTGACCGTTATGGTAGAAGTGGACGAGAGCATGTTCTCTGATGAGATCCGGAAATTGGATGCGTTGAAAAACAAGATTGGTGCGGTGCTGAAACAGGCGCTTGGCGTATCAGTCCGTGTAAAACTAGTGGAGCCGAAAACAATCCAGAGAAGTGAGGGAAAGGCTGTTCGTGTCATTGACAATCGTGGGCTGTAAGTATGAGAGGAGTGAAATTAGAATGGGAGTGACGATCCAACAATTATCGGTATTTTTGGAAAACAGAGAGGGAAGATTGGATGAAGTGCTGAATGTGCTTGCGGGAAATGATGTAAATATCGTTGCGCTCAGTCTGGCAGATACATCGGATTACGGGATGCTCCGGATGATCGTATCTGATCCGAACAAAGGGCGGGCAGTATTGAAAGAAAATGGAATCACAGCGATGCTGACAGAAGTTGTTGCCCTGCGGGTACCGCATGCAACGGGATCTCTGAGTAAAGCGATGCATCAGATCGTAGAGGGTGAAGTCAATATTGAATATATGTATGCGTTTGCAAACGGTGGGGATGCATCGGCAGTGTTAAAATGCGATGATCCGGTGAGAGTCGTGGACATTTTACGCGGAAGCGGATTTGATGTATGGGAAGCAACAGAAGCATATACTTCTAACATGAAAGGATGATCAGAAACAGCAGCAACGAAAAAAGAAACCGGATCAGTGATCTGGTTTCTTTTTCTAATCTCGTTTCTCTGTATTACTTTTAAATATTAAATCTAGCTGGTCTGAATTTATATAATTAAAAGGTACATTAAAAAATCTGATTAAAGTTTTACTACGTTTGTTGCCTGCGGTCCCTTAGCGCCTTCTGTTACTTCAAATTCAACAGCCTGACCTTCTTCTAAGGATTTGAATCCATCCATTACTAATCCTGAATAGTGTACGAATACATCGTTTCCTTCGGAATCAGAGATGAATCCATAACCTTTTTGGTTGTTAAACCATTTTACTGTACCTGTCATGATGGTGCCCTCCATAAAAATAAAAAAATAATGATGTGTAGATATTGAATCTGGGTTAAGATTCAATACTGTGATAGCGTAGCATATTTAACAATGAAAGTCAACGTATTTCTGTGAGGATGTGTAAATTTGTACAATAAAAAGTAACGTTTGTTTTTTTGGGAAAAAAAGATTAAAATGAAGTATAACGTCAGTAGACAAGGAAATTAAAAATGAAAAGAAACAGAGGATAGAAGATGAAAATTTCAACAAAAGGAAGATATGCATTGGAGATTGTGACGGATCTGGCAGTTCATTCGGATCGGGAACATCCGGAAAGTCTGAAGGCAGTGTCGCTGCGCAGAGGATTGTCGGAGAAATACTTGGAGCGAATCGTCAGAGAGTTAAAAACAGCCGGGATTCTGAATAGTTCCAGAGGTGCAAAAGGCGGATACTGGATAGAAAAATCTCCGGAAAGTCTGACTGTGAAAGATACACTTCGCGCGGTAGAGGGGGAGATGGCTCCGGTGGAATGTTTGACAACAGTAAAAGAATGTGGGATTGACTGTAGCAAATGTCCTACAAGAGAGACGTGGGGGGTGATGTGGGAGATCATCCTGCAAACAATGGAAGATGTTACGATCTCAGACTTGGTAAAAAGAGCGATGGAGAATGCAGGATCGATAAAAACTGAATACGGAAGAATGAGTTAAAACGTCTTTTTGGGCGTTTTTCTCATATAAAGAACAGTAAAAACAAAAAAGTTTATAAAACATATTGACATAGTAGGAATTGAATGGTATAAAAGAATACACAAAATACTTATCGGAAAAGTAGGAAATGAAAGAAAGGAGAAAAGCCGGGTGAAAATTTCAACAAAAGGAAGATATGGGCTCCGTGCACTTGTAGAACTGACAGCATGTAGCAGCGGGCAGGCAGTTCCGCTTCTTCGTTTGACTGAGAATCAGAAACTGTCTCAGAATTATCTGGAGCAGGTTTTTCAGACACTACGGAAAGCCGGGATCGTGACCAGCATCAAAGGGATGAATGGCGGATATCTTCTGGCAAGAGCGCCGGAGGAGATCACAGTACGGGAGGTGTTGGAAGCATTGGAGGGAAAGTTTTCTATCATAGACCGCGACGTGTCGAAGCAGCCGGATGCATTGCAGACGGCGGTCGAAGAACTTGTATGGGATGAGATCGATCGTAAGATCAATACCTTTCTGGAGAGTCGGACACTGGCTCAGCTGGCAGAGGAATATCAGAATAAAAAGGATATGGAAGCCGGCATGTACTATATATAGAGGGAACAGAAAAATTCTCATGTCTGTATAGGAGAAAGGATTTTTCAAGTAAAAGATATGAAAGACTAGGAGGAGACAATATGGAACGAAAATTTCAATTTGAGACATTACAGGTACACGCAGGGCAAGAACATCCGGATCCTGTCACGGGAGCAAGAGCTGTACCGATATATCAGACGACTTCGTATGTGTTCAATGATTGTCAGCATGCTGCGGACCGGTTCGGACTTCGGGACAACGGAAATATTTACGGAAGACTGACCAACCCGACGCAGGATGTGTTTGAACAGCGGATTGCGGCTCTGGAGGACGGAACCGCCGCACTTGCAGTTGCATCCGGGGCAGCAGCGATCACATATACGTTTCAAAATCTTGCGAAAGCAGGGGATCATATTGCTGCCTCCAAATACATTTACGGAGGAACGTATAATCTGCTGGAGCATACGCTGCGGGATCAGGGGATTGAAACAACTTTTGTAGATCCGGACAAAGAGGGCGCCTGGGAAGAAGCGATCAAAGAGAATACGAAAGCAATATTCATCGAACCGATCGGCAACCCTAATGCGAACCTTGTGGATATTCAAAAAGCAGCGGATGTGGCACACAGACATGGAATCGTGCTTGTAGCGGATAATACATTTGCGACGCCGTATCTTTTGCGTCCGTTTGAGTATGGAGCAGATATTGTTGTACATTCCGCAACAAAATTTATCGGAGGTCATGGAACTGCGCTGGGTGGTGTGATCATAGAAAAGGGAACATTTGACTGGAGTGCATCCGGAAAATATCCACAGATTTCAGAACCTGATCCGAGTTATCACGGAGTGGTATTTGAGGAGGCAGCAGGAAGTGCGGCTTTTGTTACAAGAATCCGTGCGGTGCTTTTGCGGGATACGGGAGCGTCCATTACACCGCTGAATTCATTTCTGTTTTTACAGGGGTTGGAGACTTTATCACTCCGTGTAGAGCGTCATGTGGAGAATGCGCTGCGGATCGCAGAGTTTCTCAAAAAGCATCCGAAAGTCGCGAAAGTGAACCATCCGGCGTTACAGGAAAGTCCGTATCATACATTGTATGAGAAATATTTTCCGAAAGGAGGCGTGTCGATTTTTACATTTGAGATCGACGGTACAGAAGAGGATACGAGAAAATTTATCGATCATCTGGAATTATTTTCTTTATTGGCAAATGTGGCGGATGTGAAATCGCTTGTGATCCATCCGGCAAGTACGACGCATTCACAGATGACGGAGGCGGAATTGAAAGATTCCGGAATCATGCCGAATACCGTGCGGATTTCGGTGGGAACAGAGCATGCGGATGATCTGATTTATGATCTGGAGCAGGCATTGGCAGTTATATAACAGAGTTTGCATTGGTGTACAAGTGACCGCATTGTCTTTTGTACATTGACGTTACCGTCAGTGTGTTGGGAATATCTGTCCTACACTTTTTGACGGAAGAAGAGAAAAGGAGAAAAGAAGATGGGAAAGATTTATAAAAGCGTAACAGAACTGGTAGGGAGAACTCCGCTTTTGGAGGTACAGAATATCGAGGAGCAGCTTCAGCTTGGCGCAAAAGTGCTTGTGAAACTGGAATATTTCAATCCGGCAGGGAGCGTCAAAGACCGCGTGGCATTAAATATGTTGGAAGAAGCGGAAAAACAGGGGAAAATCAAGCCGGGAGCAACGATTATCGAGCCAACAAGCGGAAATACGGGAATCGGTCTGGCGTCGATTGCAGCGGCAAAAGGGTACAAAGCTGTCTTTGTCATGCCGGAAACAATGAGTATCGAAAGAAGAAAACTGCTTCTTGGATATGGTGCGGAAATTGTATTGACGGAGGGCGCGAAAGGGATGAAAGGCGCGATCGAGCGTGCGGAAGAGCTTCAGCAGGAGAGGGAAAATGCGATCGTCCTTGGACAGTTTGTGAATCCGGCGAACCCAAAGGCACATGAGCTTACAACCGGACCGGAAATCTGGGAAGATACCGAGGGAAATATCGATCTGTTTGTTGCCGGCGTCGGAACAGGCGGAACGATTACCGGAATCGGAAGTTATTTGAAAGAAAAAAATCAGAACATGAAAGTGATCGCAGTAGAACCGGCGAAATCAGCGGTACTTTCCGGAAATAAACCGGGACCGCACGGTCTTCAGGGGATCGGCGCGGGATTTGTGCCGGAGATTCTCAAAACCGAACTGTTTGATGCGATTGTACCTGTGACAGAAGAAGAGGCTTATGGAGCGGCGAAACTGCTGGCAAATAAAGAGGGGATCCTCGTTGGTATTTCTTCGGGGGCAGCGCTTCATGCGGCGATCGAGGAGGCGAAGAAAGAAGAAAATAAAGAGAAAACGATCGTAGTGATCTTGCCGGATACCGGTGAGAGATACCTTTCTACTCCGCTGTTCGCATAGGCAGGCGGTGTGGCAGAAAAGAACCGGGAAGAGAGTGTATGTATACTTTCTTTTCGGTTCTTTTCTTTTATAAGAAATAAAACAGAACGGATGTTCTCATTACTGTTGCATAAAATAAGCAGATGTGATATATTAGACACAGAACAAATGTTCTGTGTCTTAAAGGGGAATGTATGAAAAGGAAGTGTAAGAAGATGCCGGAGACGATTTTAAATAAAATAGGGATGTACGAGAAATTAAAGATTTTGTCAGATGCTGCCAAATATGATGTATCGTGCACATCCAGCGGTGTTGACCGGAACGGAGATGGAAAAGGTATGGGAAACTGTCGGGCTGCCGGGATCTGTCACAGTTTTTCGGCAGACGGAAGATGCATTTCCCTGCTGAAAATTCTTTTTACGAATGAGTGTATATTTGACTGTAAATACTGTATTAACCGATCGTCTAACGATGTGGTGAGAACTTCTTTTACACCGGAAGAAGTCTGCACACTGACCATGGAGTTCTATCGGAGGAATTACATCGAGGGATTATTTTTAAGTTCCGGAGTTTTAAGAAGTCCGAATTATACGATGGAATTAATTTATGCGGCGTTGTACCGTCTGCGAAAAGTCTGTAATTTTCAAGGATACATTCATGTGAAAGCAATCCCGGGAGCAGATCCGGAATTGATCAAAAGAGTTGGATTTCTGGCTGATCGGATGAGCGTGAATATGGAACTGCCGACTGCGGAGAGTCTGCGGCTTCTGGCTCCGCATAAGACAAGGAAGAGTATTTTAACGCCGATGCGTCTTGTGCAGAATCGGATGGAAGAAAACAAGGAAGAACTTGCAGTATACAGGAATGCCCCGAAGTTCGTTCCGGCAGGGCAGAGCACACAGATGATCATCGGGGCAACGCCGGAATCAGATTATCAGATCCTGAACGTTGCAGAATCCCTGTATCGGAAATTTGATCTGAAACGCGTGTTTTATTCGGCTTTTGTAGCAGTGAATGAAGATACGCTGCTTCCGCAAAAGACATCCGACGGACCGCCGCTTTTAAGAGAACATCGGCTATATCAGGCAGACTGGCTGCTTCGATTTTACAAATTTAAGGCGGAGGAACTATTGGATGAAAAGAATCCGAATTTTAATTTGTATCTGGATCCGAAGTGTAATTGGGCATTGAAACATCTTGAGATGTTTCCTGTGGAGGTGAACCGGGCAGATTATGAAGTCTTATTGAGAGTTCCGGGAATCGGCGTGAAATCAGCGCAGCGTATTGTAAAGGCAAGAAGAATGGGGATACTTGACTTTTCGGATCTGAAGAAAATGGGTGTCGTCTTAAAAAGAGCGCTGTACTTTATAACGTGTGGAGGCAGGATGATGTACCGGACGAAAATCGAAGAAGACTATATTACGCGGAATCTTCTAAATACAAAAGAGCATTTGCCGGACTCTGTGCGCGGGATGACGTACCGGCAGTTATCTTTATTCGATGATGTGGATTGGGGGAGCGACAATGAAAACAATTTATATTTGTGAAGACAGCGTGACAGGGATGTTGTCGGCGATTTACGATGCATGGATGGAAAGCAGGGATAAAAAAGCAGGGATCGGTTTAAAAGAATGTCTGGAACAGCAGTTGTTTTGTGAATATAAAGAAGTAGAGGTATCAGAACGGAAAGCGGGAGCAGTTGTGCGGCTGATCCGAAAATATCTGGGAGATGAGACATACCGGGATTTTTATCAGGCTCTTCTTTCGGAAGACCCTGAAAAGGCAGATGCAGTGTTTCGGGTGATGCAGTCTGCGCGCAGTGTGAAAGACAGCAGGAAGATCATGGAACATCTCAGTGATCCGGCGGTAGAAAAGGTTTTTTCCCTGAGCAGACAAGTGGGAAATGAGGCACATCGTTTTCTGGAATTTGTGCGTTTCCGGGAATTGAAAAACGGAGTCCTTTTCTCAGAGATCGTGCCCAAAAACCGAATTCTGTCCTGTATTGCCGATCACTTTTCCGATCGCTTTCCGCTGGAGAACTGGATGATCTGCGATAAGCGGCACAATGAATGCGTGATACATCGCGTCCGCTATCATTGGGTGCTTGTAAAAGACAGGGAATGGGACCAGGAGATCAGGGAGAGGTTTTCAGAATCAGAAAAAGAATTTGCTCGTTTATGGACAGGATTTTTCGACTCGATATCCATTCCGGAGAGGGAAAACCGAATGTGTCAGATGAATCATCTGCCGCTTCGGTACAGAGCGGAAATGACGGAATTTCAAGGGAAGCCTGTTTTTGAAAAAAGCAGTTGATTCAGACAGAAAAACACTGCATTCACGCAAAAAGTATTGTATAATAGAGCGAGACAGACTAAGATAAGAACAACATCAAAAGGAAGAGCCGGCTGATGAAAAATATGAGAAAGAAGGGAGAACTATGGAGGACACAGTAACCGTATATGTATGGCTCGGATTGTTGATCTTGTTTCTGGTGATCGAGATTGCGACGGTGGGACTGACTACGATCTGGATGGCTGGCGGAGCATTGGGGGCGTTGATCCTCGATCTGGCAGGATTGAACCTTTGGTGGCAGATTGGCGCATTTCTGGTTGTCTCGTTCACGATGCTTGTATTTACCCGTCCGTTTGTGGTAAAATACATCAATTCCCATCATGAAAAGACGAATTATGAGGGGATTATCGGAAAAGTGGTTAGAATAACAGAGAAAGTTGACAATCTGCAGCAGACCGGAACAGCCGTTGTAAATGGTCTGGAATGGACGACCAGAGCGGAACGGGATGATGTGATACTGGATCCGGGAGATCTGGCAAAAGTTGTAAACATTTCCGGTGTGAAGCTGATTGTAAAAAAGTATGAGGAGGAATAAGTTATGGGATTTATTATCGGGGCAGTGGTTTTAGTGATTATTTTACTGATCTTGGTTTCTAACATCAAGATCGTGCCGCAGGCACATGCATATATCCTGGAGCGTCTTGGCGGATACAAGGAGACATGGGGAGTAGGACTTCATTTTAAGATCCCGATCCTGGATAAAGTGGCAAAGAAAGTATCTTTAAAAGAGCAGGTTGTAGACTTTGAACCGCAGGCAGTTATCACAAAAGATAATGTTACCATGCAGATCGATACCGTTGTATTTTTCCAGATCACAGATCCGAAAAAGTATGCATATGGAGTAGAAAGTCCGATCGCGGCGATCGAGAACCTGACAGCGACCACCCTTCGTAATATCATCGGAGACTTGGAACTGGATGAGACGCTGACTTCCAGAGAGACGATCAATACAAAGATGCGTACGATCCTGGATATTGCGACGGATGAATGGGGAATCAAAGTCAACCGTGTTGAGCTGAAAAACATCATGCCGCCGAAAGCGATCCAGGATGCGATGGAGAAGCAGATGAAAGCGGAGCGCGAACGAAGAGAAGCGATTCTTCGGGCAGAGGGTGAAAAGAAATCAACAATCCTCGTTGCAGAGGGAGAAAAAGAGTCTGTGATCCTGGAGGCAGAAGCTTCAAAGCAGGCGGCGATCCTGAAAGCAGAGGCGGAGAAGCAGAGACGGATCAAAGAGGCAGAAGGTCAGGCGGAAGCGATCCGAAGCGTGCAGAAAGCAACGGCTGAGGGTATCGAATTTATCAAAGCAGCAGGTGCAGACAATGCAGTTTTGACGATCAAGAGTCTGGAGGCATTTGCGAAAGCAGCTGATGGTAAAGCGACGAAGATCATTATTCCGTCGGAATTACAGGGGATTGCAGGATTGACAAAGACGATTGCAGAAGTGGCGGGAGTAGATCATCCTGAGATCACAGACATCAAGTAAGCGGCGGCGATCAGACAGGAACGAAAGAGCAGGGAGACATGACAAGGATATTAGTGCTGGAAGATGATGACAGAAGCAGAGAATCTCTGTGTCGGATGCTCGAAAAGATTTCGGATCAGATAACGGTGGATGCGGCAGCAGATCTGGCGGGTGCCAGACTGCTGCTTCGCAGCGCCGTTTCTTTTGATTTATTCCTTTTGGATATTCATTTGAATAGAGAAGAGGAAGAGGATCGATCGGGGATCTGGTTTGCGGAAGAAGTGCGTTCGATGCAGCAGTATGAGTTTACGCCTCTTGTGATGGTCACATCGATCGCAGGATTGGAGATAGAGGCGTATCGGAGGCTGCATTGTTACCAATACATTGTAAAACCATATATCCAGGCGGAGATTGAGGAGATCGTGAATAAAGTCCTGTTTCATATCCGAACAGGGAATACACCAAGCATTTTGGTGAAAAAAGACGGGATTAATTACAAGATCTCATGCAGTGAAATTGTGTACTGCAAAGCAATACCGAGGGGCGTTTGTCTTTGTCTGAAAGAAGAACAGTTGAATGTACCGTATCTGAGTATAAGGCAGCTTTTGGAACGGCTTCCGAAGGAGCAGTTTTTTCAGTGCCATCGGATGTATGTGGTCAATCAAGATGCGGTTATGTATTATGATCTGGTAAACCAGGTTATACAAATTGAGGGATATGAAGAACGGATCGACATCGGCGTTACCTATAAAGCCGATGTAAAAAAGCGGATAGGAAAATAGCGAAAGCAGAGGGGACGATGAGAAGAACGCAGACAAACAAGCAGGGAAAACAGCAGATGGGGAAACGCACAAGGAGACATTTGTATCGGATGTTCTGTATGGTGTCTCTGGTGATCGCAGTCTACCTTGTGGCGGATCTGATCATAAGCGGTACGTTGAACCTGAAAGTGATCCTTGTATTTATCTTGTTTTTAACAGCGATCATATGGGGGACGATCAATCAGAAGTTAAACGAAGAAGAAATTCGGAATCAGGAACGTGAACTGAAACTTTATCAGTTGTATATTCAGCCGCTGGAAGAACTTGTAAAAGAAATCCGGGTCAGACAGCATGAGTTTGACAATCATATCAATGCGATCCTGAATATGCATCTGACCGTAGATGATTACGATCAGTTGGTGGAGTGTCAGTCTGCATATATCCATGAAGTACGCAGAGATTCCGCAAACCGTTATCTGCCGCTTCTCAGGATCAGCGATAAAGTACTGGCAGGATTTCTGTACAGTAAGATCGTGAATGCTCCGGATGGGATTGAGACGGACGTGGAGGTAAGAAACTGGGAGATTCTTTCACGGGTATCGGAACATACGTTGATCGAAGTGATCGGAAGTCTGGCGGATAATGCGTATGAAGCAAGTATGGAGACCGGAGGAAGAGTAAAGATCTTTCTGGATTCTCAGGATGATCGCCTTGTATTTGAAATCCTGAATCGATATCGGAAACTTTCAATCGAAGAGATCGGACAGTTCTTTTCTTACGGATATTCTACGAAAGAAGATAAAGAAACACAGAAACAGAGAGGAATCGGTCTGGCGCGTGTGAAATCACTTGTAGAGAAAGCGGGCGGTGAAATCACGGTTGGACAGGAAGAGATCGAACAGGAAAATTATGTACATTTTACGGTTGTGATTTAGAGGTTTGGAATGGAAGAAATACAGACGATCCGGATTTCGGTCCGGAATCTCGTGGAATTTATTTTGCGGGAGGGAGACATTGACAATCGGATATCGGGAAGTATGGAAAAAGATGCCATGCAGCAGGGAAGCAGACTGCACCGGAAGATCCAGAAAAGAATGGGAAGCGGATACCGGGCAGAGGTTCCGTTGAAATTCCAATACCCGTGCGACTGTTTTATGTTACAGATCGAGGGAAGAGTAGACGGAATCGTGGAAGAGGCGGATGGGATCGTGATCGATGAGATCAAAGGTGTGATGCGTGATCTGGATCACATTACCGGACCGGTGGGCGTGCATCTTGCACAGGCAAAATGTTATGCGTTTTTTTACGGAACGCAGAATGCCTTGGAAGAAATCGGCGTCCAGATGACATATTGTAATTTAGAAACTGAGGAGATCAAGCGGTTTCGGGAGACATATTCTGTCGGGGAACTAAAAAAATGGTTTGAAGAACTGGTACATGCTTATGAAAAATGGGCGAGATATCAGATTGAATGGAAAGAACTTCGGAACAACTCGATTCGCAGGACCGAATTTCCATTTCCGTACAGAGAGGGACAGCGGGAATTGGTATCTTCTGTATACAGGACGATTCTCAGGAAGAAGAAGTTATTCATTCAGGCGCCGACCGGAGTGGGAAAGACGATGGCGACGATTTTTCCGGCGGTACGAGCTGTGGGGGAAGAGTTGGGGGAGAAAATTTTCTACCTGACCGCCAAGACGATCACGAGGACAGTCGCAGAGCAGGCATTTGACACATTGCGCGGCACAGGACTGCGTTATAAAGTCATCACGCTGACTGCGAAAGAAAAAATCTGTTTTTGTGATACACCGGAATGCAATCCAGAAGCGTGTCCGTACGCAAAAGGGCATTATGACCGGGTGAATGATGCGGTTTTTGACCTGATCAGTCATACAGAAGAACTGACAAGGGAAGTGTTGGAAGAACAGGCGCAGAAATTTCAGGTCTGTCCGTTTGAGATGAGTCTGGATATTGCGCTTTGGGTAGATGCGGTCATTTGCGATTACAATTATGTGTTTGATCCGAATGCACATTTGAAGCGATTTTTCTCGGATGGGGGAAGCGGAGGCTATTTGTTTCTGATCGATGAGGCGCATAATCTGGTAGAACGCGGCAGGGAGATGTACAGTGCGGCGATCTATAAAGAAGATATTCTTTCGATCCGACGGCTTGTAAAGGCGGAAGCGCCCAAACTGGCGAAACGTTTGGATGAATGTAACAAACAGTTGTTGGAATTAAAGAAAGAATGCGAAACATATCAGATACAGGAGAGTGTTTCTCATATTGCGTTAAAATTGATGAATGTGATCGGAGAAATGGAAAAGTATCTGGAAGAGTGCGAGGCGGGCGAAAAGAGAGAACAGGTACTGGAGTTTTATTTTCAGGTTCGGGATTTCCTGAATATTTATGATGTGCTGGATGAAAATTATGTGATCTATACTGAACTGGAGGCGGGAGGACGGTTTCGGCTGAAACTGCTCTGTGTCAATCCATCGGTCAATCTGCAAAGTTATCTGGAACAAGGGAACAGCACGATATTCTTTTCCGCTACACTTTTGCCGATCCATTATTATAAGAAATTACTGAGTACGGAGACGGACGACTATGCGGTTTATGCGGAATCGACGTTCCCGGAAAAGCACCGTTTGCTGCTGTTTGGAAGAGATGTCAGTACAAAATATACGATGCGGTCTGAAAAGATGTACGAGAGGTTTGCGGCGTACATTTTGCAGATGGTTCTTGGAAAGACAGGCAATTATATGGTGTTTTTTCCATCATATCGCTTTATGGAAGATGTTTATGCCTGTTTTATGGAATTGTTGGAGCAATCCGGTATTCAAACAGTGGAATGTATTTTACAGTCACAGTTTATGGGAGAAGAGGCAAGAGAGATTTTTCTGGAAAATTTTGAGGAAGAGAGGGCGGGATCACTGGTCGGATTCTGCGTGATGGGAGGAATCTTTTCGGAGGGGATCGATCTGACTGCAGACCGACTGATCGGCGCAGCGATCGTTGGAACCGGGATTCCTCAGGTGTGTACGGAACGGGAACTGATCCGGCAGTTTTTTGACAGGATGGGGATGTCAGGGTTCGATTTTGCTTATTTATATCCGGGAATGAATAAAGTCCTGCAGTCGGCGGGGAGAGTGATACGGACTGAGGAGGATAAGGGCGTGATCCTGCTTTTGGACGATCGTTTTCTTGGAAGACGGTATCGGGAGATATTTCCGCGGGAATGGAGCGGATATCAGATATGTAATTTGAATGAAGTGACAAAGATCACGGAAAAATTTTGGAAAGGAAAGTGAAAGAGTTGCGTGATAAATTGACGAAAAGTGATGTGAAAAAGATTCAGGAAGAGATTGAACACCGGAAGCTGGTTGTAAGGAAAGAAGCGATTGAGGCAGTAAAAGAAGCGCGTGCGCACGGAGATCTGAGTGAGAATTTTGAATACCATGCGGCAAAAAAGGACAAAAACCGGAATGAAAGCCGCATCCGTTATCTGGAGAGGATGTTGAAGACGGCGGAGATCGTGGATGATACTTCCAAAGAAGATGAAGTTGGGATCAACAATACGGTGGAGCTTTATATGGAAGATGACGATGAGACAGAGACATACCGGCTTGTAACATCAGTGAGGGGAAGTTCTGTCAATGGTCTGATCAGCATTGATTCGCCGCTTGGAAAAGCGATTCTCGGACACAAAGAGAATGACAGGGTATATATTAAAGTGAATGCGGATTATGGGTATTATGTTGTGATCAGAAAAATCTTGAACACACAGGAAGACGAAAACGACCATATCCGAAGTTATTGAGCAGGATCAGATTTGTAAGGGAACAGGAAAAAGGAAAGGGCGAGAAAAGAATGGATATCAAGACGATTTTATTTGATCTTGACGGAACGCTTACCGATTCCGGAGAGGGGATCATGAATGCAGTGCGCTATACGTTGGAACGATACGAAAAAACTGCGACGGAGGCTCAATTGCGCAGCTTTATCGGTCCTCCGCTCCAGACGCAGTTCCAACAGTTTTTAAATGTATCGGAAGAAGAGGGGAAACGGGCGGTTTCTATTTATCGGGAATACTATACGGAGCGGGGCATCTTTGAAAATAAAGTGTATGCGGGCGTGATCGGATTGCTGGAACAATTGAAAGCATCCGGATTTCGTATTTGTATGGCGACGTCAAAACCGGAGACGTTTGCAGTACAGATTGCAGAACATTTTTCGTTTGCATCATATTTTGACCGGATCGGCGGTGCATTGATGGATGGAAGAAGAACGAAAAAATGTGAAGTGATCGAATATGTGCTTGCAGAAGAAGGAATCGGAAGAAAAAGAGATGACAGGGACAGTGTGCTGATGATCGGAGACCGGGAACATGATATTCTTGGCGCAAAACAGACCGGGATTCATTCGATGGGCGTACTGTACGGATATGGAAGCAGGGAAGAACTGGAAAAAGCCGGAGCGGAGTGGATCGCGGAGACACCGGGACAGATTTGGGAAATCCTGCGGACGGAAAGCAGAAAATGAAAAATAAAAACGGAAAACGAAAAGAGAAGTTAAAAAGAATCACCGGAAGTGCCAAAAGGCACATTCCGGGATTGTAAGCAGTCGCCAAGGTCTCGGGCAAGCCCGGACTTTGGCTCGTCGCCTTTACAAAAAAAGGAGCGCAGCTTCATAGATGATCGATCTATGAAGCCGCGCTCCTTGTAAATTACAGGTCTGACTGTGCGGACTGTTCCTTTTCCAGTTCTGCCTGCAGATTTTTATTTGCAGTAGAGAGCATCAATTTGATTCGGTTCAATTGGTTTACTTCACTTGCACCCGGATCGAAATCGATCGCGACAATATTGGAATGCGGATAGAGTCTGCGCAGTTCTTTGATAACGCCTTTTCCGACAACATGGTTCGGAAGACAGGCGAATGGTTGCGTGCAGACGATATTGCCAGCGCCGCTCTGGATCAGTTCCAACATTTCCCCGGTCAGAAACCAACCCTCTCCGGTCTGGTTGCCGAGGGAAACGATCTTCGATGCCATTTCGGCAAGATCTTCGATCTTTGCCGGCGGGTTGAAATGCCGGCTCTCCCGGAATGCTTTTGTCGCAGGCATTCTCAGCCATTCCAACGCTTTGATCCCAAGATTTCCGAGCAGAGCTTTTGACTTCTTCATGCCGAGGTTTGATACTTTGAAATTCTGGTTATAGAAACAATAAAGCAGGAAATCCAGCAGATCCGGTACGACGGCTTCCGCTCCCTCGTTTTCCAGCAGATCCACCAGATGATTGTTGGCAGCCGGGTGGAATTTTACAAGGATCTCTCCGACGATGCCGACTCTCGGCTTTTTCATATCCAGAAGTTCGATCCGGTCAAAATCTTCGATGATCTCCCGACATAATTTTTTGAAACGTCTTCTGGACGGATAACCCTCGGAGACGAACTGCTTGCACACATTGACCCATTTGCGATGGATTTCGTTTGTTGTTCCCGGTACGGCTTCATAAGGGCGGATCCGGTAGACACATTTCATGAAAATGTCCCCGAATACCGCGGCATATAATCCACGGATCGCCAGCATCGGTGTCAGTTTAAAACCTGGATTGGCTTCAAGACCACTTAAGTTGACCGAGATCACCGGGATATGTGCGTAACCGGCTTTTTTCAATGCGCGCCGGATAAATCCGATGTAGTTGGAAGCACGGCATCCGCCTCCGGTCTGGGTGATGACGATGGCCAGGCGGTCGGTGTCATATTTTCCGGAGAGGATCGCATCCATGATCTGACCGACGACGATCAGCGATGGGTAGCAGGCGTCGTTGTTGACATACTTTAAGCCCACATCCACAGCCTGCTTGTTGTCGTTCGGCAGAACTTCCATATGGTATCCGCTTGCACGAAATGCCGGTTCCAGAAGCTCAAAATGGATCGGTGACATCTGCGGGCAGAGGATCGTATGTGTTTTGCGCATTTCCTTTGTAAACGGTACTTTTTCAATGGATGCCGGGTGGATCGTGCGCTCGATCTTATGCTGTTCCCGTACGCGGATCGCGGCAAGCAGGGAGCGGATCCGGATTCTGGCTGCTCCCAGGTTGTTGACTTCGTCAATCTTCAGGGAAGTATAAATCTTGTCGGAATTCGTCAAGATCTCAGCAACCTGATCTGTTGTGACTGCATCCAGTCCGCAGCCGAAAGAATTCAGTTGGATCAGATCCAGATTATCCACTGTTTTCACATAATTTGCCGCAGCGTAGAGCCGGGAATGGTACATCCACTGGTCCATGACGTTTAGCGGACGTTCCACCGGATTCAGATGAGAAATCGAATCCTCGGTCAGCACGGCAATATTGTAGGAAGTGATCAGTTCCGGAATCCCGTGGTTGACTTCCGGATCGATATGATAAGGACGTCCGGCAAGTACGATTCCGCGGTTTCCGGTTTCGTTCAGGAACCGAATGGTCTCCTCGCCTTTTTTTCGCATGTCATTGCGGCAGGCGGCAAGTTCTTCCCAGGCAGCGTGAACAGCCTGACGGATCTCCTCGTCGGTCAGAGCAAATTTCTGTCCAAGTTCATCGCGCAGCCGGTAGAAGATCGTCTCCTCACTCTGGAAATTCAGGAAAGGGTGGATAAAATCAACGTCCCCATGGACGATCGGGTCCATATTATTTTTAATATTTTCCGGATAGGATGTTACGATCGGACAGTTGTAGTGATTGTTTGCATCCTTGAACTCATTTCGTTCATACGGGATGGACGGATAAAAAATATGTTTGATCCCTGCGTTGATCAGCCACTGTACATGCCCATGCGCCAGTTTTGCCGGATAACATTCCGATTCGCTTGGGATAGAGTCGATTCCAAGCTCATAAATCTTTCTTGTGGAAGCCGGCGACAAAACGACGCGGAATCCCAGTTTTGTGAAAAAGGTAAACCAGAACGGATAATTCTCATACTGGTTCAGTACACGGGGGATTCCGATGGAGCCACGCGGCGCATCTTTTTCGTCAAGCGGTTCATAACCAAAATAGCGTTTCAGTTTGTATGCGAACAAGTTCGGCATTTTATTTTCGGTCTTTGCTTTTCCGAGTCCGCGTTCGCAACGGTTTCCGGTGATGAATTTCCGTCCGCCGCTGAAATGACTGATCGTCAGACGGCAGTTGTTCGTACAGCCTTTGCATTTGGTCAGTGTTGTGGAATATTCCAACGCTTCGATCTCATCAATGGAAAGCATTGTGGTTCCCTCACATTCCACATAACGTTCCCGTGCGATCAGCGCAGCGCCAAAAGCACCCATGATGCCGGCGATATCCGGACGGATGGCTTCGCACCCTGCGATCTTTTCAAAACTGCGTAATACGGCGTTATTGTAGAACGTACCGCCCTGTACGACGATATGGTTTCCGAGTTCGGAGGCATCGGAGACTTTGATCACCTTAAACAATGCATTTTTGATGACAGAATACGCAAGTCCGGCTGAAATGTCAGCGACGGCAGCCCCCTCTTTCTGTGCCTGCTTGACTTTGGAATTCATAAATACGGTACAGCGGGTTCCGAGATCGATCGGATTCTGTGCGTACAGTGCTTCGTGGGCAAAATCTTCCACGGAATAATTCAAAGATTTTGCAAAGGTTTCAATAAAGGATCCACATCCGGAAGAACAGGCTTCGTTCAGCTGTACACTGTCAACGGTCTGATTTTTGATCTTGATACATTTCATGTCCTGACCGCCGATGTCGAGGATACAGTCCACATCCGGTTCAAAGAAAGAAGCGGCATAGTAATGGGACACCGTTTCCACTTCGCCCTCATCCAAAAGCAGCGCGGCTTTGATCAATGCCTCGCCATAACCGGTGGAGCAGGAGTGGACGATCTCTACATCTTCCGGAAGCTGGCTGTAAATATCTTTGATCGCGGAGATCGTTGTACCTAACGGATCTCCCTCATTGTTGTGATAAAAGGAATAAAGAAGTGTTCCGTCCTCGCCGACAAGCGCGGCTTTCGTCGTAGTCGATCCGGCATCGATTCCGAGGAAAGCCTTTCCTTTATAAGTGCTTAAATCGGTAACCGGTACATGGTGTTTTGCATGTCGCTCTGTGAATGATTCATATTCTTCTGTTGTTGCAAAAAGCGGTTCGAGACGCTCCCCTTCAAATTCCATCTCAATCTTTGCTGCCAGACGTTCCTGTAGTGTGCGCAGAGCAACCGGCGTATCTTTTTTTGAGTTTAATGCGGAACCGATCGCTGCGAACAGATGGGAATGATTCGGCGCGATGATATGTTCGTCGTCTAATTTCAATGTGCGGATGAAAGCGGCACGAAGTTCCGATAAAAAATGCAGCGGTCCGCCCAAAAATGCGACATGTCCGCGGATCGGCTTTCCGCAGGCAAGCCCGCTGATCGTCTGATTGACAACTGCCTGAAAGATCGATGCAGACAGATCCGCTTTGGAAGCCCCCTCATTGATCAGCGGCTGGATATCGGATTTGGCAAATACACCACAGCGTGCGGCGATGGAATACAATGCCTGATAATGCTTGGCGTATTCATTGAGCCCGGATGCATCGGTCTGCAGAAGAGATGCCATCTGGTCGATGAAAGAGCCGGTACCTCCTGCACAGACACCGTTCATACGCTGCTCCACATTGCTGCCTTCAAAATAGATGATCTTTGCGTCTTCTCCGCCGAGTTCGATCGCAACGTCAGTCTGCGGCGCATAGTCCTGTAACGCAGTCGATACGGCGATCACTTCCTGAATGAAAGGAACACCGAGATGTTTGGCGAGTGTCAGACCTCCGGAACCGGTGATGACCGGGGAGACACGGATCGGACCGAGCGCATAAAGCGCACGCCCGAGGAGGTCGGATAAAGTCTCCTGAATATTCGCGAAGTGCCGCTCGTAATCGGAGAAAAGCACTTCGTTCTCATTGTTCAGAACCGCGATCTTCACCGTGGTGGATCCGATGTCGATTCCCAAAGTATGTAATTCGTTTTGTTTCATAAAAAGCCCTCATTTTTTAAAAGCGTTGATCCGGTTATTTCCTATTAAATATAGTGCCGGATTTATGACAAACTACATTATACGACAAGATCATGAAATGTCAATTGGTATTCTGACGAGGATTGTCGTGTTCTGAAAGAGATTCCTTAAAAATTTTACTAAAATTTAATGTGAAACGTGCGTTGGATATTTGACAAACTACGGGGCAAACGGTACAATTGAAATCAAATTATAAAAAAGAGGAGAATGACATTTGAACTGGCTAAACAAACTGGAAAGAAAATTTGGGCGTTATGCAATTCACAATCTTACCCTTTATCTGATCGGAGGGTATATCATCGGATTCGGTGTCTATATGTTTGTACCGAATTTGTTGAATCTTCTGACACTGGAACCGGCGTACATTCTGCACGGACAGATCTGGAGGATCATTTCATGGGTATTGATCCCGCCAAGCGGAAATATTTTTACGACTGTGATCATGATGCTGTTTTATTATTCACTCGGTACGGCATTGGAGCGGACGTGGGGAGCGTTCCGCTATAATGTATACATTTTTTCGGGAATCCTGTTTACGGTGATCGGGGCATTTCTGCTGTATCTGATCGTAGGTGTGGATGCAGTCGGCTATGGTGTGTTTTTCAGCACTTATTACATTAATATGTCGATCTTTCTTGCATTTGCCGTAAGTTATCCGGATATGGAAGTACTGTTATATTTCATCCTGCCGATCAAGATGAAGTGGATGGCGCTTGTCTACGCGGCGCTTACGATCTATGATCTGGTCCGCGGAAATCTGTTCACACGGATCGCGATCATCGCCTCGCTTTTGAACTTTATCGTCTTTTTCCTGTCGAGCAGAAACGTGAAGCCGTATATGCCGAAAGAGCAGATGCGCAAGCGGAAATTTAAGCAGGAACAGGAACGTCCCCATATGACATATGCAGGCGGGGCAAGACACCGCTGCGCGGTATGCGGACGAACAGAACTGGACGATCCGAATCTGGAGTTCCGTTTTTGTTCCAAGTGCAACGGAAATTATGAGTACTGTCAGGATCATCTTTTTACACATGAGCATGTGAAGTAAAAGCAGGAAAAAGCAAAAACGGCACAAGGTAAATGTGCCGATGCAGAATGCATGACAGCAGACAGGGATACATCAGACTTAAGAGCATAAAGGAGAGTAAAGATGAAAAAGACAAAAGTAGTATGTACGATGGGACCGAGGACAGACGACCGCAATATGATGCGTGCATTGATCAAAAACGGAATGGACGTGGCGCGTTTCAATTTTTCACATGGTTCTTATGACGAGCATAAGCGGCGTATGGATATGCTCAAACAGCTCCGAGAGGAGGAACGTTCGAATACGGCGATCCTTTTGGACACGAAAGGACCGGAGATCCGGACCGGACTTTTGAAAGACGGGAAAAAAGTAATGCTCAAGGCGAATGAGACATTCCGTCTGACGATCGAAGAGGTTGTGGGGGATGAAACCAGGGTTTCTATTTCTTACACCGGACTGCTCGATGATGTAGATAAAGGAAGCCGGATCTTGATCGATGATGGTCTGATCGAGTTGGAAGTGATCGACCGGGAAGAAAAAGACATTGTCTGTAAGATTTTGAACGGCGGCGAACTGGGAGAGCGTAAAGGCGTGAACGTGCCGAATGTTGCGGTACGTCTACCGGCGATCACAGAGAAAGACAAAGAAGACATCAGATTCGGAGTGGAACAGGATGTGGATTTTATCGCCGCCTCGTTTGTGCGGAATGCAGAGTGTGTGCTGGAGATCAAAGCATTTTTAAAGAGCCTGAATGCACCGTACATCCCGATCATTGCAAAGATCGAGAATGCGGAGGGAATCCGGAACATCGATGAGATCCTGCGTGCAGCAGACGGGATCATGGTAGCCCGCGGCGACCTTGGGGTGGAGATCCCGGCGGAAGAAGTACCGTATCTTCAGAAAATGCTGATCCAGAAGTGCAATAATTCTTTCAAGACTGTTATCACAGCGACGCAGATGCTGGATTCGATGATCCGCAATCCGCGTCCGACGAGAGCGGAAGTGACCGATGTGGCCAACGCAGTGTATGACGGAACAGACGCAGTTATGCTCTCAGGGGAGACGGCAGCCGGAAAATATCCGCTGGAAGCGCTGCAGATGATGGTGCACATTATTGAAAATACGGAACAGCATCTGGATTACGCACATTTGAGCGGAAATGCATGCGATCATCTGAAATCCAGCGTGTCCAGCGCGATCGGATATTCTTCGGTTGTTGCGGCGGCAAACTTAAATGCCAAATGTATCATTACACCGACGGTGTCCGGCGCGACGACAAGAGTTGTATCCAATCTGCGTCCGAAGCAGGAGATTCTCGGCGTGACGCCGAGCGAGCGTGTGCTTCGTCGTATGTCGATCTACTGGGGCGTAAGACCGCTGAAATCTTTGGAACATTCCACAACCGATGATATCTGCAATGCGGCGATCGAGCTGGCAAGTGTAAAACAGTATGTGGAGACAGGAGATATCGTCGTTCTTACAGCAGGGATCCCGTCCCCGAATGTACTAAGAGAAAAGAGCGGCGCGAGCAATATGATGCGGATCGCGACAGTGGAATAAAAGAAAAGCCCGGAACAATGAGGAAAGGAATCTGTTTTGGAATCCTGTCCGCTGTATCCGGGTTTTTTAAAGCATGAAAAAGAGGTTTATGACCGTTCGGTACCGCAGTCTTCAAAATAGTTTAAAAATTCTTCCGAAGCTTTTGTGAGCGGGATCTGTTCATTGTGGGCGATCACAAGCTCCCTTGTCGGGAGTTCCTCTTCGGTCTCCACGATAAACAGGTCATCGTTTGGCTCCTGGATGCAGAAATCCGGGATGAAAGCGATCCCCAGACCGATCCGGGCGAGATCGATGAGCAGATCGTTGCTGGTCAGTTCGATCTCCGGAACGAGATCCAGATGGTGCTGCTGGAAAAGTCGATGCAGAAATTCACTGGTCGTGCTGCGTTTATCCAGCATCAGGATCGGGTATTTGGAGAGCTGCTCATAGGAAAGCTTTTGACCTTTCAGCTGTTCAAAAGATTTGTTCGCAATGAACACATCTTTGAATGTGCGGATCTTCTTGATCGAAGAAACATTGCTTAAGTATTGGTTCGGGTAGTTGGTTACGATCAGATCGACCTGACCTGTTTCCAGAAGCTCTACGCATTTGATCGAGGTCTGGTTGATGACTTTGATATGCGCGCTCGGAAAGTCCCGATGAAACCGTTCCAAATACGGAACAAGAAAATAGCGGCAGATCGTATCGCTGGCGCCGATCCGGATCTGTCCTCCCGTGGCGGCGGCATCAAGCAGCTGCGCCTCTCCCCGTCGGATAAAATGCATTGCCGGTTCGATGTGGCGGAGCAGGATCTCCCCCTCGGGAGTCAGCTGAACATGCTTGGTGCTGCGGATAAACAGTGTCTGATCCAGTTTGCGCTCCAGAGTTTTAATAGACTGACTGACAGCGGACTGGGAAATAAAAAGCTGTTTGGAAGCTTCGGAAAAACTTAAAGTAGAAGCAACGTGATAAAAAACTTTGTATAATTCATAATTGATGTCCATTATTAGACCTCCTAATAAATATTAATCTTATTATAAGATAAAAACAGCCAAAATGCAATTAGAAATCAGAACTGATCTAGTGGGCACAGATGAAATGGAGGAAACAAGAGATGAACAAACAATTGAAATGCACGCTGCAGTGGATATTGGGGATCGCAGCAGCGGCGGCAGCAGTTGTGATCTTGCTGATCACGGCATTTGAAGCGGCAATGTATCTGGATTTCAGTTATTATCAAAAAGAATATGAAAAATATAATGTGCTGGAAGATCTGGATATGGAAATGGAAGACGTTATGTATGTGACGGAAGAGATGATGGCATATCTGCGGGGGGAGCGGGAAGAGCTGCGTGTGATCACGACCGTTGACGGTGTCAGACAGGATTTCTTTAATGAGCAGGATCGTTTTCATATGGAAGAGGTGCAGGGGCTGTTCCTCGGCGGGATGCGGATTCGGGAAAGCGCGGCGGGCGGTCTGGTCGTATGCGTTTTGTGTTTGATTTTGATGAAAGCGGATTTGCTACGGATCCTTTCAAAGAGCTGGCAGATCATACTCGGAGTGCTGCTGGCGGCGGTAGCGGTTCTCGGAATCGCGGTAGCACGGGATTTTAATGCAGTGTTTACGTTATTCCATGAGATTTTCTTTGACAACGATCTGTGGATATTTGACCCGGCGACAGACTATATGATCCGGATGCTTCCGGAGGGATTATTTTTTGATTTTGTGATCAGGATCGGCTGGATGTTCCTGCTGGGCGCAGGGATCCTGCTTCTGCTTAGTCTTGCGGCGAAACGAAGATGGAAGAAGGAAGAACAAAAGAGGAGGAATACGGAAAATTAGTGTTGCTTATGAATAGCTTTAATTCTATTAATTATCCTTATGCGGGAAAATGTGATAAGATAAAACAAATGGATTCAAAAGGAGACAGAATATGAGTAATGTAAAGCGTGTTTATGTAGAGAAGAAAACAGATTTTGCCGTGCAGGCAAAAGATCTGCGTCATGAGATCAAACATTACCTCGGTATCCGGACGGTGACCGGCGTGCGAGTGCTGATCCGCTACGATGTCGAGAATATTTCAGAGGATACATTTGAAAAAGCATGCAGAGGTGTGTTTGCGGAGCTTCCGGTAGATGATTTTTATCTGGAAGAATTTCCGCATCAGGAAAGCGACCATATCTTTTCCGTGGAATATCTGCCGGGACAGTTTGACCAGAGAGCGGATTCTGCGGAGCAGTGTATCCGGTTCATCAAAGAGGATGAGGCTCCGGTGATCCGTACGGCAACAACCTATGTGATCGAGGGAGCGTTGACAGAGGAAGAGTTTGAGGCTGTGAAAAACCACTGTATCAATCCGGTAGATTCCAGAGAGACAGGAATGGAGAAGCCGGAGACCTTGGTCACGGTATTTGAAGAGCCGGCGGACGTAAAGATTTTTGACGGATTTGCAGATATGGCAGAGGCAGATTTGAAAGAACTGTATGGTTCTCTCGGACTTGCAATGACCTTTAAAGATTTTCTGCATATTCAGAATTACTACAAGACGGCAGAGCACAGGGACCCGTCAATGACGGAAATCCGTGTGCTAGATACTTACTGGTCCGATCACTGCCGTCACACGACATTTTCCACCGAACTGAAGAATGTGCGGTTTGGAGACGGGGATTACAGAGAACCGATTGAAAATACATACAAACAGTATCTGCGGACGCACAGTGAGATTTTTGCCGGAAGAGAAGACAAGTTTGTCTGCCTGATGGATCTTGCGCTGATGGCAATGCGGAAGCTGAAAAAAGAGGGAAAACTGGAAGATCAGGAAGAATCCGATGAGATCAATGCATGCAGTATTGTTGTGCCGATCAAAGTAGACGGCGTGGAAGAAGAGTGGCTGATCAATTTCAAGAATGAGACGCACAACCATCCGACCGAGATCGAACCGTTCGGCGGGGCGGCAACCTGCCTTGGCGGAGCGATCCGCGATCCGCTGTCAGGACGTACTTATGTATATCAGGCAATGCGCGTGACTGGGGCGGCAGATCCGACCGTTTCCGTAAATGAGACATTGAAAGGAAAACTTCCGCAGAAGAAACTGGTGCGGGGGGCAGCGAACGGATATAGTTCTTACGGAAATCAGATCGGTCTGGCGACCGGAAGCGTCAAAGAAATCTATCATCCGGATTATGTGGCAAAACGTATGGAGATCGGGGCAGTGCTTGGCGCAGCGCCGAGACGCGCAGTGATCCGTGAAACTTCCGATCCGGGAGATATTATCATTTTGCTGGGCGGACGTACCGGTCGTGACGGCTGCGGCGGCGCGACCGGATCTTCCAAAGTACATACAGAAGAGTCGATCGAGACATGCGGAGCGGAAGTTCAAAAAGGAAATCCGCCGACAGAACGTAAGATCCAGCGTCTGTTCCGCAGGGAAGAGGTAAGCTGCCTGATCAAAAAATGTAATGACTTCGGTGCAGGCGGAGTTTCCGTTGCGATCGGAGAGCTGGCAGAGGGACTTCGTGTGGATCTGGATAAAGTACCGAAAAAATATGCCGGACTGGACGGAACAGAGATCGCGATCTCGGAATCCCAGGAGCGTATGGCTGTTGTGGTAGATCCAAAAGATGTGGAACAGTTCCTTGCATATGCGGCGGAAGAGAATCTGGAAGCGACACAGGTTGCTGTCGTTACCGAGTCTCCGCGACTTGTCCTTGTATGGAGAGGAAAAGAGATCGTGAATATTTCCCGCGCATTTCTGGATACAAACGGGGCGCATCAGGAGACGGATGTGGAAGTGGAGATCCCATCCAGAGAAGATTCCCTGTTCGTGAAGAATGAAGTGGGAAGTGTAAGAGAAAAATGGCTTGATACGCTGAAAGACTTAAATGTCTGCTCCCAGAAAGGTCTTGTGGAGATGTTTGACGGTTCCATCGGAGCCGGTTCGGTGTTCATGCCGCACGGTGGAAAATATCAGATGACGGAGACACAGACGATGGTGGCGAAAGTTCCGGTTCAGAACGGAACGACCGACAGTGTATCAATGATGAGCTTCGGTTTTGATCCGTATCTGTCCAGTTGGAGTCCGTATCATGGTGCGATTTATGCGGTTGTGGAATCTGTTGCAAAGATCGTAGCATCCGGCGGAGATTATCGGAAGATCCGCTTTACATTCCAGGAGTATTTCCGTCGTATGACAGAAGATCCGAAGAGATGGAGTCAGCCGTTTGCAGCGCTTCTCGGCGCATATGATGCACAGATCGGATTTGGTCTGCCGTCGATCGGCGGAAAAGACAGTATGTCCGGAACGTTCCAGGATATAGACGTTCCGCCGACACTGGTGTCTTTTGCCGTGGATATGGCGACGGAAGACGAGATCATCACACCGGAATTCAAAAAAGCGGGCAACAAGATCGTCTGGATGAAGATCGAGAGAGATGAGTACGATCTTCCTGTATATACACAGATCATGGAGCAGTACGGTAAATTCGCGGATGACATCCACAGTGGAAAGATCGTTTCCGCATATGCACTGGATCGCCACGGAATTGCGGCGGCTGTAAGTAAAATGGCATTCGGAAACGGATTTGGTGTGAAACTGGAACATTCTCTTGATCCGCGCGATGCGTTTGCACCGGCATTCGGAGATCTGGTTGCGGAAGTTCCGGCAGATCAGGTTGGCAGTTTGAGTATCGCTTACACGGTGATCGGTGAAGTGACCGCAGAGCAGACATTTGCATATGGCAGTGAGAAACTGGAACTTGGCGAAGCGAAAGAAGCGTGGATGAATACGCTGGAAAATGTATTTGCTACAAAATCAGCAGCGGACAGTGACGAGCCGGTGGAGGAGAAATTGTACAACGCTTCCGAAATCCATATCTGCAGTCATAAGATCGGACAGCCGACCGTATTTATTCCGGTATTTCCGGGAACGAACTGCGAGTATGACAGCCGACGGGCATTTGAGCGTGCCGGAGCGAAAGTCATCACAAAAGTATTTAAGAATCTGGACGCGGCGGGAATCCGGGATTCCGTGGAAGAATTTGAAAAAGCGATCTCAGGGGCGCAGATGATCATGTTCCCGGGCGGCTTCAGCGCAGGCGACGAGCCAGATGGTTCTGCTAAATTCTTTGCAACGGCATTCCAGAATGCAAAGATCAAAGAAGCTGTGGAGAAGCTTTTGGAAGAACGGGACGGACTGGCGCTTGGTATCTGTAATGGTTTCCAGGCATTGATCAAACTGGGGCTTGTGCCATATGGAAAGATCGTAGGACAGACGGAAGATTCTCCGACACTGACTTACAATACGATCGGACGTCATATTTCAAAAATGGTATATACAAAAGTCGTCTCCAATAAATCCCCTTGGCTTCAGGAAGCAGATCTGGGCGGCGTATATACGAACCCGGCTTCACACGGAGAGGGCAGATTTGTGGCAAATGATGAATGGCTGAAGAAATTATTTGAAAACGGTCAGGTGGCGACACAGTACTGTGATCCGGAGGGCAGAATTTCCATGAACGAAGAGTGGAACATCAACGGATCTTACTGCGCGATCGAAGGAATTACAAGTCCGGATGGAAGAGTGCTCGGAAAGATGGCACATTCCGAACGGCGCGGAGATTCCGTGGCGATCAATATTTACGGAGAACAGGATCTGAAGATTTTTGAATCCGGAGTGAAGTATTTTAAATAAGAGACAGGAACTGTAATATCCCCTTGGTGTGCACAGAGTAAAGCGGCGTCCCAAGGGGATGTTGCCGTTATTTATACGGAAAAGGAATTGTTTGAATTGTATAAAAATTTATCGCGTTTTCGAGAAAAGAGCAACTTTAACAAAGATGAAAAATAGCGTTGACATTTCCGTGGGATTAATAGTATAATAGCAAAGCAAGTTACGGGTAAACAACTTGCAAAGTTGAAATTCGGGGTCTTAGCTCAGCTGGGAGAGCATCTGCCTTACAAGCAGAGGGTCACAGGTTCGAGCCCTGTAGGCCCCATGAATTATCAATTTATATGTATATGGCGGAATAGCTCAGTTGGCTAGAGCACACGGTTCATACCCGTGGTGTCGCTGGTTCAAATCCAGTTTCCGCTATTATGGGGTCTTAGCTCAGCTGGGAGAGCATCTGCCTTACAAGCAGAGGGTCACAGGTTCGAGCCCTGTAGGCCCCATGAATTATCAATTTATATGTATATGGCGGAATAGCTCAGTTGGCTAGAGCACACGGTTCATACCCGTGGTGTCGCTGGTTCAAATCCAGTTTCCGCTATTGAGAAAAAAGTCCATGGTCATGGGCTTTTTTTGTGCTTTAATGGAAAATACGATTGTTTTTCGTTTCCTGATATGCAGGAGAAGATCTTAGGGGAAGTTGTTTAAAAAAAGAGGATATGGTAATATAATATAGAATGATCGTCAAGGGAAGTGATAACAATGAGCGGTAATGTATTAGAAATTATGCATAAAAACAGAAGAGTGGCAAAAATTGATATGTCCGGAAGATGTAAGATATATTATAAAAGTTTTATGCCGTATAATTTGTATCTTGAAGAAGAAGAGGACATTGATACACTTGTAAATAATATTACAAATTTTTATTATTGGTGTGCAACCAGAGTGCTGACCTTGGATCGAAAATATGCAAAAGAAATTCTAAATAGTATTGGAATGCAGCAGGCAGTGACGGACAGGGACAGAGCAAAAATAGCGTTGTCATATAGGTGCGCATCTTTGACGGATGTATTCTGGGTGCGCAATAAAGGGGAAAAAATATCATTTGAAGAAATTAATTTGTATGAGAATCATTTGGAGAATATCTTTATAGATATTGCACTACGAGGTAAACAATATACCGTAGATAATGAAAATCTTGCAAAAGATTTGTCTACAAATGGAGTATTTCCGAAAGCCTGGAAAAGAACGGGCAAAGGATTTTCATTATTAAAAGATGGCGGACAGGATGCAGTAGAAAGAGAATTGCTTGCAAGCAGAATATGTCAATGCTTTAAAGTGAATCAAGTGATCTACGATAGAGGGGAATTTGATCATGAGCCTGTAACAATCAGTAAGAATATAACTTCTCAAGAGGTTTCTATTATATCTATGGAAGCATTTGCAATATATGCACAGAATCATGAAAAGAATATAAAAAAATATATCTTGGCACTGGATAGATATAATTATTATATGATGAATATCGTTGATTATCTCATTGGAAATACGGATCGACATTGGGGCAACTGGGGAGTATTAGTCAACAATGTAAATAATAAACCAATATCTCTGCATCCGTTAATGGATTTTAATCAATCTTTTCAAATGTATGATAGTCTGGATGGTGCGAATTGTCAGACTTGTTTTGGTGAGAGAATGAATCAGAAACAAGCTGCATTGCAGGCTGTTGAACGGGTTGGTTTGAACCAGATCTGTAGTATAAAAGACGAATGGTTTCAATATTTCCCGGAATATATGGAGATGTTTAAAAAGAGATTAGATATTTTGAAGCGTTAGCGACGGTGTACAAGGAACAATATTGACACCTATACAGAACAATATTGGCACTATACAGAAATTTTCTTGCATCTTCCGAAGAAATCCAATAAAATAAAAGGAAAAGATCAATCGAATCGGATATAGGAGGATAACGTCTATGAAACAAAAGGTTGTGGCACTTTTGACAGCGGCAGTGCTTGCAGCTGGCGGCGGCATCGTAGGAGGTTTGGATGTACAGGCGGCTCAGTGGCATCAGAATGGATATGGCTGGTGGCTTCAGGAAGACGGCGGAGTCGGATATGCGGCAAACGGTTGGAGACTGGTGGACGGCAGCTGGTATTATTTTGACGGCAGCGGTTATATGCTGACAGGCTGGCAGAATCTGGGGGGAACCTGGTATTATATGTATGACAATGGCGTGATGGCTGCGAATACATGGATCGGCAACTATTACCTCGGAGTAAACGGAGCGATGGCGACGAATATCTGGATCGGTAACTACTATGTCGGCGGAGACGGCGCGTGGATCCCGGGATATGGAAGCAGCCAGTGGATCCGGGACGGATACGGTTGGTGGTATCGCCATGCGGACGGCGGTTATACTACGAACAACTGGGAAATGATCGATGGAAACTGGTATTACTTTAATGAAGCCGGTTATATGATGACGGGCTGGCAGATGATCAATGGTTATTGGTATTACATGTATGACAATGGTATGATGGCGTCAGGTACATGGGTGGGCAATTATTATCTGTATGACAATGGCGTGATGGCGACGAATACCTGGATCGGCGGTTATTATGTAGGTGCGGACGGCTGCTGGGTTAGCGATGATTCAGCGTTAAAAGAGCAGGAAGTATGGGCGTTGGTCAATGAAGCCCGGGCGGCAAACGGACTGGAAGCGCTGCAGTATGATTATACATTGGCAGAGGCGGCGGGAAAACGTGCGGAGGAGCTGGTGAGCACCTTTTCACATAGCAGACCGGATGGAAGTGTGTGCTTTACGGTTCTGGAAGAATATGGAATTGAGTACTGGTCGGCAGGAGAAAACATTGCGGCAGGATTTACGGATGCCGCAACTGTAATGAATGGATGGCTCAACAGCCCGGGACATTATATGAATATTATGGGGGATTATTCCCATATCGGTGTCGGTCATTATACAGACGCTTATGGAACGGAATATTGGGTTCAGCTTTTCATTGCAAAATAATCTTTGGAAAATCCAATAGAAAAGAAAAGGAATGTCCGAAATGTAAAAAACTTGCATTTCGGACATTTGTTGCAACAACATAATACGGAGGAAAAACAGATGAATAAAAAATCAGGATTTGTGCTGCGCATGGTGGCGGGATTATACCTTTCCTATCTGGGGATCGCATTATTTTCACAGGCGATGAGAGATAAACCGAGTGATTATATGATGAAAGCCGTGATCGCGGTGATCTTCCTGGGAGTGGGAGTGTGGTATACGATCCGGAATATCCGGGCACTTTATCAGTTGACAATGGGAGATTCCGGTGATAAGCATAAAAAAGATGCGAGTGGAGAGACCGGCAGCAAAAAGGAATTTGCAAAACCACAGCACGATAAGACAAAGTTTCGGACTGCGCCGATGCCGGTGCTCCGGGAGGACGCAGGGAAAAGTCTGGCGGAAACAGATCTGCACACAGCGGATCTGAAAGAAGATAAAGAAACGGACGATTCGGAGATAAAAGATCCGGGAGATCAGGAAACAGAAGAAATACCAAAAGATGAAACACAGAAAGATGAAACACAGAAAAATGAAACACAAAAAAATGAAACGGCAAGAGAAGAGGATGAGAATGTGATCGAACTGGATCTTGCACAGGAAGAAGAAACCGGAAAATCAGAAGAACTTGAAAATGATTATGAGGAGAAATAAAAATGCGTGTTGGAATGGGATATGACGTTCATAAATTGACAGAGAACAGGGAACTGATCCTTGGCGGAGTAAAAATACCGTATGAAAAAGGTCTTCTAGGACATTCGGACGCGGACGTATTGCTTCATGCGATCATGGATGCATTGCTCGGCGCGGCTGCGCTTGGCGATATCGGAAGACATTTTCCGGATACGGATCCGCAGTACAAAGGAATCTCCAGTATCCGGCTTCTGGAACATGTGGCGGCACTGCTGGATGAGAACCATTTTATTGTGGAAAATATCGATGCAACGATCATCGCCCAGCGTCCGAAGATGCTTCCGCATATTCCTGCAATGCGGGAAAATATAGCGAAAGCGCTGCATATCGAATTGGAGCAGATCAACGTCAAAGCAACAACGGAGGAAGGACTGGGATTTACCGGAAGCGGTGAGGGAATCTCCTCACAGGCAATCTGCCTGTTGGAAAAAGCGACCAATTACAGCAGCTATGATGTGACGCCGGGGCAGGGATGCGGTGGATGTACAGGCTGTCAGGCATAGAAAATTTCAATGTATCAGGTCAGTTATTGCAGAAGATCAAAGAAAAGAGGACGAACAGATGGAAGTACGGCTGTTGAAACAGCAGGAACACGGGAAAACCCGCTTGCTCTGGGAAAAAGTTTTTCAGGAAGACAGTAAAGCATTTTTAGATTATTATTATTTTTTCAAAACCCGTGAAAATAGTGTTTATGTGGTGGAAGAAGATGAGGAAATCCGCTCGATGCTACATTTGAATCCTTTTTTGATCCAGGTAGGAGAGGGGCAGTTTGACGTCAGGTATATCATCGCAGTGGCGACTGAGGAATCTTACCGGAAACGGGGATATATGGGGATGCTCCTGCGAAAAGCGATGCAGGCGATGTATCAGGAAAAACAGCCGTTTACTTTTTTGATGCCGGCAGCGGAAGCAATCTATACGCCATATGATTTCCGGTTCGTATACGATCAAAATGTATGGAAATATACGGTTGTGGAAAAGCAGGAACAAAAGTCTCTTCCTGTATCCGAAGCAGGGATCGGCGACGGAGCGGATCTGGCGGCATTCTTTATGGAGTATTTTTCCGAACGGTTTCAGATCTATGCGGTGCGGGATGAACAGTATTATCAGACGATGCTGTTTGAGCAGCAGAGCGAGAATGGCGGGATCGCGATACTGAAGCGGTCAGAAAAAATCGTCGGTTGTTTTTTATATGGCGACGAGGATGGTCTTGAGATCAGAGAACCGCTTTATCTGAAAGAATATGAAACGGAATTCTGGGCGGCAGTGGGTAAGGTGTGTGAAAAGCACGGGCAAAAAGAGGCGCTTGTCTATGCCGGGATTTCCGAAGAAGAAAAAATCGGGACGGTTGAATTTCAGAAGCAGAAACCGACGATCATGGTCCGGATTCTGCACCTGGAAAGTCTGCTGCGGTTATTGAAAACAAAAGCAGGCGAACAGATCGATTGCTCTTTTGCAGTGCTGGATTCTATTTTGACGCAGAACAGCCGTGTGTGGAAACTGCAAAGCTCTCCGATCGGGGAAAGCGAAGAGGGGGAAGAAGCGGTGAAAGAGGCGGATGTGGCGAAAGAGGTTGAAAAGCAACGATTGAGTGACTGCGAAACGAAGATTTACGTCCGGGAGACAGAAGATTCGGAGGGCGTACTTTCGATCGCGGCGCTGACCAGTCTTTTGTTTGGTTATAAAAGCGTGGAAGAAGTCGCCGAAGAACCGGATGTATTTTTGAGTGAGCGATTGAAAGGTGAATTGAAGAAGATACAGCTGTTCGATAAAATTTATCTGAATGAGATTGTATAAAAGAGTACGAATACAAAAGGAAAACAGGTTGACAAAATATGTTTTTTTGCATAATATAGAACGCAGATAGGTAAAAAGCAGAGAACGAAAAGAGTAGCAGCGGCAGAAACTTTCCAGAGAGAGACGGTCACCGGCTGAGAGCGGTCTTAAGCGGAGCGGTTGTGAAGTGCATTCGGGAGCTGACTTTGTGAGAGCAGAATAAAAACGATCCGAAACAGCAAAGGGTCAAAAAGTCCTGCTGCCAGCAAAGTACGTTTGGCGGACGTTACACGCCGTGAGTGAAAGGATTGTTTTAATTCTTTTAATAGAGTGGAACCGCGGATAAACTTCGTCTCTTAGTCTGAGACGGAGTTTTCTTTTTTAGGAGGAAGCATGGGAATTATATCTTATATCAAAGAAGAGATTCAAGTAGTCCGGGAGCGGGATCCGGCGATCAAATCGAATATGGAAGTGTTGCTGTATCCCAGCTTCAAGGTGATTCTCCACTATCGGATCGCCCATAAGCTGTATCTGAAAAAACACTATTTCCTGGCGAGATGGATTTCCCAGAGAGGCGTGAGAAAGACGGGGATCGAGATCCATCCGGGAGCGACGATCGGCAAGGGGCTTTTTATCGATCACGGAAGCGGTGTGATCATCGGAGAAACCGCAATTTTGGGAGACAATGTTACTCTGTATCAGGGCGTGACATTGGGCGGAACCGGAAAAGAACAGGGAAAGCGTCATCCGACTTTGAAAGACAATGTGATGGTCAGCGCCGGAGCCAAGATTCTCGGCTCTTTTACGATTGGGGAAAATTCCAAGATCGGAGCCGGGGCTGTCGTGCTGGAAGAAGTGCCGCCGAACTGTACGGTAGTCGGAGTGCCGGGACGGATCGTTCGCAGAGACGATAAGAAAGTGCCGCAAGCGGATATGGATCAGGTGCATCTGCCGGATCCGATGTTGAATGATATCAAAGAGTTGCAGATTGCGAACTTCCAGCTGCATGAAGAACTTCTGGAAATGGAAAGCCGTCTGAAATGTATGCACTGTAAAGATGCGAAATGTTCCGCAAAAGAACGGGAATATAAGGCGGATTAAAAATACAAAGTAAAAAGGGAAAGTGAAAATAGAAAGGAGCACAGGATATGAAATTATATAATACAATGTCCAAACAGAAAGAAGAATTTGTACCGTTGGAGGAAGGAAAAGTCCGTATGTATGTATGCGGACCGACCGTATATAACTATATCCACATCGGAAATGCGCGTCCGATGATCGTATTTGATACGGTGAGGAGATATTTTGAATACAAAGGATATGATGTGAACTATGTATCCAACTTTACCGATGTGGATGACAAGATCATCAAAAAAGCAAATGAAGAGGGCGTGACGGCGGAAGAGATTTCCAAGCGTTATATTGCGGAATGCAAAAAAGATATGGCGGATATGAACGTGCTTCCGGCGACGACACATCCGCTGGCGACAGAGGAGATCGGCGGAATGATCGAGCTGATCGGCACACTGATCGAAAAGGGATACGCGTATGCAAAGAACGGAACGGTCTATTTCCGTACAAGACAGTTCAAAGATTACGGAAAACTGTCTCATAAGAACTTAGATGATCTTCGTTCCGGAAATCGCGCGCTTCTCGTCAGCGGTGAGGACGAAAAAGAAGATCCGCTTGATTTCGTGCTTTGGAAACCGAAAAAAGAGGGAGAGCCGGCGTGGGAATCCCCGTGGGGCGAGGGGCGTCCGGGATGGCATATCGAATGCTCCGAGATGTCCAAGAAATATTTGGGTGAGCAGATCGATATCCATGCAGGCGGAGAGGATCTGATTTTCCCGCATCATGAAAATGAGATCGCCCAGAGTGAGGCTGCCAACGGAAAAGAATTTTCAAAATATTGGATGCATAACGGATTTTTGAACATCGATAACCGAAAGATGTCCAAATCGCTCGGTAATTTCTTTACGGTAAGGGAGATCGGAGAAAAATACGATCTTCAGGTGCTCCGTTTCTTTATGCTCAGCGCACATTACAGAAGTCCGCTGAATTTCAGCGCGGAACTGATGGAAGCGGCAAAGAATGGTCTGGATCGTATCGTGACGGCAACAGACAATTTACGGTTCCTGCTTGGAAAAGCATCTGTGGATACGTTGACGGAAGAAGAACAGGCACAGATGGAAAAGGCGCAGGGATTTGTGAAGAATTTTGAAAATGCGATGGAAGACGATTTTAATACGGCGGATGCGGTTGCGGCGATCTTCGACTTGGTGAAACATGCAAATACAACGGCAAGTGCCGAAAGTTCCAAAGCATATCTGCAGGGTGTGCTGGATCTGATCGTGAAATTGTCGGATGTGCTCGGGATCATCACGGAGCGGAAAGAGGATCTGCTGGATGCGGATATTGAAGCGTTGATCGCAGAACGTCAGGCGGCGAGAAAAGAGCGCAATTTTGCCCGTGCCGATGAAATCCGCGACGAACTGCTTGCCAAAGGGATCATTTTGGAAGATACTAGAGAAGGTGTGAAATGGAAAAGAGCGTAACAACGGATTTTCATGAGTATATCCGGGAGGCTTTGGAACTTCCGGATATGGGAGCGGAAGTATATTCTCCGCTTGTACTTGCCTATATCGGAGACTGCGTGTTCGACCTGGTCATCAAGAGTATGGTGATCAGCAAAGGAAATAAACAGGTGCAGAAACTTCACGAAGAGACGAGCAAATATGTGCAGGCGTCTGCACAGTCCGCGATGATGCGTGCGATGCAGCCGTATTTGACAGAGGAAGAACATGCGGTATACCGCAGGGGACGTAATACAAGATCGGTATCTCCGGCGAAGAATCAGTCGATCACAGATTACCGCAGAGCGACCGGGTTTGAAGCGCTGATCGGGCACTTGTATTTAAAGCGGGAGTATGACCGGTTGATGGAACTTGTGAAGATCGGACTGGACAGTCTGGAGGATCATGAAAAAATAAATAAAAAGAGTGAATAAAAGGAGCGGGAAGAACGTGCAGAAAAATGAAATGAATGAAGAGTGTGCGGTTCAGGATGAACGGATGCATACACTGGTGATCGAGGGAAGAAATGCGGTTTTGGAAGCGTTTCGTTCCGGGAAGCCGATCGATAAAGTGTTTGTGTTGGACGGTTGTCAGGACGGACCGGTCCGTACGATCGTAAGAGAGGCGAAAAAACATGATACGATCCTGAATTTTGTCGGAAAGGACCGGCTGAATCAGATTTCACAGACAGGACGGCATCAGGGCGTGATCGCTTATGCGGCGGCATACGATTATGCGACCGTGGAAGATATGCTTGCATTGGCTAAAGAACGAGGGGAAGATCCGTTTCTTGTACTGCTGGATAATATTGAGGATCCACATAATCTAGGAGCGATCATCCGGACGGCGAATCTCGCCGGAGCGCACGGCGTGATCATACCGAAACGCCGGGCAGTAGGTTTGACGGCGACCGTGGCGAAAACCTCGGCGGGGGCGCTCAATTATACGCCGGTGGCGAAAGTGACCAATCTGGCAAAAACGATGGAAGAACTGAAAGAAAAAGGACTCTGGTTTGTCTGTGCGGATATGGGCGGAGAATCCATGTACCGCCTGAACCTGACCGGACCGATCGGGCTTGTGATCGGAAATGAGGGAGAGGGCGTCGGGCGCCTTGTAAAAGAAAAATGTGATTTTGTTGCGAGCATTCCGATGAAAGGGCAGATCGATTCGCTGAACGCATCGGTTGCGGCGGGAGTTCTTGCTTATGAGATTGTAAGGCAGAGGATGTCATAAATGATGAAATATGAAACGATGGCGGACGAGCATCTGATCCGTGAACTGCATAATGGAAATACGGAGATCATGGATTATCTTCTCGCAAAGTACAAACCGATGGTGCGGAAAAAAGCGCGGGCGATGTTTTTGCTCGGAGGAGAAAATGAGGATCTGATCCAGGAGGGCATGATCGGGCTGATGAAAGCGGTACGTACATTTGATGCATCTCAGGGCGCAGGGTTTGCGGCGTTTGCGGAACTCTGCGTTTCCCGGCAGATGTATACGGCGATCGAGTCGGCGCACCGGAAAAAGCATATGCCGTTGAATTCGTATATTTCTCTGTATGAGGAGGGGGAAGACGGAGAGGAACGGCAGGTTCCGCTGATCGATACGATCGAGCCGCATGTCGACAATAATCCGGAAGTGCTTTACTTCGGGAAAGAATTTACAGAAGCATTTATTGAGACGCTGAAAGAGTCATTGAGTCCTCTCGAAGATCATGTGTTATATCTGCATCTTCTCGGAACTGATTATAAGACGATCGCGGAACTTCTCGGGAAAAGCCCGAAGACGATCGACAATGCGCTTCAGCGGGTGAAAGCAAAAGCAGAGAAAGTTTTTGCAAAAAAGGATTGACAATCCGGCGGATTTTATTGTATACTCATATCGTTGTGTACGTCGTACATAATTAAATGACAGGCAGAATGCCAGGCTGATGTGGCTCAGAGGTAGAGCACTTCCTTGGTAAGGAAGGGGTCACGGGTTCAATTCCCGTCATCAGCTTTTGAAGAAAACAAAAAGCCCTCTTGAAGATGTAAGATTTTCAAGGGGGCTTTTGCGTATGGACATGTGATCTTTACAATGTCTCGGAATCCAAAAGGATCGTAAACGGACCGTCGTTGAGCAGGCTGACTTTCATATCCGCTCCGAAAGAACCCTGTTCCACGACCGGCACACTTTCTTTACATTTTGTAATGATGTATTCGCAAAGCTCATTCGCTTTTTCGGGTGATCCGGCTTCGATAAAACTTGGTCGGTTTCCTTTCTTACAGTTAGCATAGAGTGTAAACTGGGAGACAAGAAGCAGGTTTCCGCCGACATCGGATAAGGAAAGATTGGTTTTTCCGTTTTCATCTTCAAAAATCCGAAGTCCGATCATTTTTCGGATCAGTTTATCCGCGATCTCCCGGGTATCGGTCTCGGCAATTCCGATCAGGACAAGATATCCTTTTTCGATTTTTCCGATCGTTTCTTCATTTACAGCCACTTCGGCATGGGCAACCCGTTGGATTACAAATCTCATTTGAATGTTCCTCCTATTTTATTTCGATATATGATACGATCCGTATACATGGATATACGGCACTGTCAGTATACAAGGGTAGCATAAAGACGGCGGAAAATCAAATGAGATGCTACATTTTGTTGCTAATTGCCATTTTGCATTTTAAATGCTTGCAAAGATACCGTGCGTGACCTAGCCTGTAATTGTGGGGCGGTACTGCTGGCTCTTATGAGGAGGAGTGGTTATGAGAAAGTGGCAAAAAGAACAGTTGATCCTGATGCGGGATGCGGTGACGGATCTGATGGTGTTCATCGGAGATCAAAAGATCGGCAGAATGCCGAGAGCCTATTTTCTTCTGGATAATATGCGGAATAATATTGAGATATTTATAATCACTTCGGGAGAACAGGAGCAGGATTTTATACAGCTTATGAATGTTCTGTTTCGCGACTGGTGGGCGGCAAATGATGAATGGGATGATGTGACGGAGGCGGGAAGCATGGAAAGTATCCGGCTTCGGAATTTTTTGGAATTACTGAGGCGTGTGGAAGCGTATTTTCCGTAGAGAGACAGATTTTGAGAATGAAACGGGGGCGGTAAAACCCCCGTTTTTGATTTGTATAACCGACGAGCCAAAGTCCGGGCTTGCCCGGGACCTTGGCGACTGCTATAAAATTTTTTAAAGCAGGATGAAACTTTTTTCATATCCTGTGCGTCTAATAAGTGAAAAGAAAATCCAGAGAACCCGCGGATGAGAAAGGAGGTATTTCTTTGAACTATCTGATAAAAAAAGCAAGGCAGGGAGACACCGATGCTTTTGTAGAATTGATGGAACGTCAGAAGCAAAGTATGTATAAAGTCGCCCGAAGTTATCTGCATCGGGAAGAAGACATTGCGGATGCAATGCAGGAAACTGTGTTGGACTGTTATGAAAAGTTGGGGCAGTTGAAAAGTGACCGTTATTTTTCGACATGGCTGATCCGAATATTGATCAATAACTGCAACGATATTCTCCGGACAGGCAAAAAAGAAACGCCGGTGGAAATATTTCAGGAACAGGGAGACACATGCAGAGAACTTTTTCAATGTGAATTTGAGGAGTTGATGAACACAATGGATGAGAAATATCGGGTGATCCTCATGTTATATTATGGGGAGGGATTTAAGATCCGGGAGATTGCACAGATTCTGGATATGGATGAGAGCACTGTAAAAACAAGATTGGCGAGAGGTCGCAGGCAGTTTGCACATTTGTATCAGCTGGAGCCGGCGGCAGAGAGGAGGTAAGATTGATGAAACGGGAATATTCAAAGGAAGAGATGGAACAGATCTTACGCGGAGAAGCGAAGATCCCGAAACGGGTGGATGAAAAGATGCAGGACGCATACCGGCAGATCCGGCAGAATGCACAGCAGCAAGATCAGGAGAATATGCAGGAGAGCGGACAGGAGAAAACAAGCCGGAAGAAACGACAGGGAAGAGTGCGGGGCTGGAAAGTCGTTCTGGCAGCAGCAACGCTGAGTTTGGGAGCATCCTTTGTTGTTGTGGCGGCAAACAAATTTCTTCAGGCAAATCTGGTGGAGAAAGATGAAACGGTGCAGTATGAGATTCAGGTGAACAAAGAGCAGGAAGCACATCAGATCACGGCGGAGCCGACGTATATTCCGGATGGATATGTGTACTCGGAAGATGGTCCTTATGGAGGAAAGTGGCATAATGAGGCAACGGACGGTACGATCACGGTGATTACTTATAATGCGGCACAACTGGACGAGATGTCCCGTCTCGGAAATGATGAGGAATTGCTGAAATACAAAAAAGACAGTCATTTGGATCAGCTTGAGATCAGCGGAATGAAAACCGATGTGTTTGTAGATGACAATTTCTATGTGGATTCCGAAAAAACGATCAAAAATATTTATTTATTCAACGAAGAATATGGTTATGGCGTACGGGTGTGGAGCGAGAGCGATCTACCGGCGGAAGAACTGGTCAAAGTAGCGGAGGGGATGGAGATCCGGGTGTTGGATGAAACCGTTCCGTATACGACGGATGAAGAGATCGAGGTGATCAAAAAAGAACAGGAAAGGCTGGAAGATCAGGCGACAGGCAGCGATGTCTCTATTCCGTCACAGGCCGTGCATGGAGTCGGAGAGGAAGTGCAGAATCCATACTATGAACAGGTCAAAGACCATGAAGACGATATCCGATATACCGTGCAGTCGGTGGAAGTAAAAGACCAGATCTCCACGGAGGAGTATCCGGCTGAAAATTTTGTGAACTATGATGAGATTTCTGCATGGATGAATGAAGACGGAAGTCTGAAACCGCATGAACGTTATACTTCGGATGCGGGAAGCGAAGAAACGGTGAGCACGGTAGATTCCAAGTATGTAGTGGTGAAGATGCAGGCAAGAAATGCGGGCGATACGCAGAGTGAATGGAATGCGTCCGGCGGCGTATCACTTGCGCCGACGTTGACTGAGCTGACACGGCAGGAAGACGGAACATACCGGATCCCAAATGTGGATTATCAAAGCGCCAACGAGGGATATTCTCTCCAGTACGGCAGTTATCAGAACGGAAATTTTGCACAATATTTTGATGCGATCTGGAATACAGAGGGGACCCGGAGAATGAAAGCCGGTTTGTACCGACCAATGGCTCCGGGAGAAACATTAGAGTATACATTGATCTATGTTGTGGATGAAGACCGGATCGATGACATGGTGCTCTGGTTCTATGAGGGATTCAGCGGTTATAACGGTTGGAACGGAGACGAGTATGCATATACAGAATATGTTGCGATCGGAGATGCGCTCAAGTAAAAACAAAAGATAGGCGGCAGAAAAGCAGCAGAGAGAAAACAAAGACAGATTTATTTACAGTAAAATAAAAGACGCGTATAATGATGGCATGGGAGAAGAAAGGAGAACGACCATGCCATCATTTTTGGAAAATTTACGTCCGTTTTACGGGACAAATGAGAAGAATGCAGCGGGAGAGAGTCTGGAAGAATTTTTGGAGCATTACGATCCGTACAAATACCGGACGCCGAGCTGTACGACAGATGCGGTGATCTTTTTGGCGCCGGAACATCTGACGAAAGAGCTGAAAGGAATGCGGGTGCTGCTCGTAAAGCGCTCCAATCACCCGAGTATCGGTTTCTGGGCGCTTCCGGGCGGATTTATCGAGATGCGGGAAAATCTGGACGATACGGCGAGACGGGAACTTCTGGAGGAGACCAGTGTAGACGGTCTTGTGATGGAGCAGATCGGTACATACGGAGATTATGACCGGGATCCGAGAACGCGGGTGATCACAACCGCCTACATGGCGGTGCTTCAGGGCGAGGAACGGCAGGTGCACGCCGGCGATGATGCGGCGGATGCTGTGTGGTGTGATCTGGAATTGGAAGAAATACCTGTGCAGACAGGCGGCGGACAAACGGATAGAACCGGAAATCACGCGAAGCAGGAAGAGCCGGAAAGCGTTGTACAGTTTTCTCTTCATGTGAAAAATAAGGAACGCGGACTGGACACGAGCGCTTTGGTGGAATACCGGCGAAGAGGAACGCTGGTGCGAGAAGAAACTTTTTCAGTAAAAGAAGCGGGGCAGATTGCAGTGGATCATGCGGCGATCATCGTGCAGGCGCTTTCTGTTTTGAAATCAAGATTATAAAAAATCCCTTTCGGAAACCGGCAGAAAGAACTTGCCGGTTTTTAAAAAGGGATTTTTATCATGTGCCTGAAAGTGAAATTCGGCTTTACTGATTTTTCGTTTTTTTTCTGCGTGTGACACTTAAGACTAATGTCAGGAACAAAAAACCGATGATCATCCAAGTGACAAAGACCGGAGTACTCTGTTTGCTGAACATATCGTAGTAGCCTTTCAGATAAATGATCACGACGATCCACGGAAGAACGTACGTCATATAACCGCGGATGATCTGCGGGAATTTTAAACCGTTGCCGGAATTCGCTTCTTTGATAAAGTTGTTCCATCCCCATCCGTTTTTATGCGTACAGAACATCAGGTATACGACCGACCCAAGCGGAAGAATATTGTTGGATACGAGGAAATCTTCCAGATCCATAATGTTCGTTCCGGCACCGAGCGGCTGGAAGCCCGAGAGCACACTGAATCCGAGGATACACGGAAGACTGAGTACCGTGATCAAAACAATGTTGATCGCGACCGATTTTTTACGGCTGAAATGAAACAGGTCCATGCCGAAAGAAACAATATTTTCAAATACGCCGACGATCGTGGAGAGGGCGGCGAAGAACAGGAAGAGGAAGAATAAAGATCCCCAGATCCGTCCGCCTGCCATCTGTGTGAAAATATTCGGCAGCGTGATAAACACAAGTCCCGGACCGGCGGCCGGCTCTACACCAAAAGCGAAACATGCCGGGATGACGATCAGTCCGGCCATCAGTGCGACAAAGGTATCCAAAAGGACGATGCTCAAAGATTCTCCGGTAAGAGAACGGGATCTGTCCAGATAGCTTCCGAAGATCGCCATTCCGCCCATACCGATACTTAAGGTGAAGAATGCCTGACTCATAGCTCCGAAGATGACATTACCGATCCCGTTATCGACCATCCGCTCAAAGTCCGGGATCAGATAGAAACGAAGTCCCTCAGCGGAGCCGCTCAGAGTGACGGAACGGATGGCAAGCACGACCATGATCCCGAGGAGGCAGAGCATGACAACTTTCATGACTTTTTCGACACCTTTTTGCAGTCCGATGCTGCAGATGCCGAATGAGATCAGGATGACCAGCACCGTCCAGAATACAAGGATCCACGGATTCAAAAGCATATCGTTGTATTTTTCGGTGATCTGTGCGGCGGTCGCCTGTACAAATTCACCCTTTGCCATACGGAAGCAATAGTAGAGCATCCAGCCGCCGACCATGGAATAGAACATGACCAGAATATAATTTCCGGCGATGGCAAGCCAACGGATATTGTGCCATCTGGAACCGACCGGCTCCAGAGCATTATACGAGGTGGCAATACTTTTCTGGCTGGCACGTCCGACACTGAATTCACAGACGATGATCGGCAGTCCTAAAATCGCCAGAAACAACAGGTAGATCAGAATAAACGCCGCGCCGCCGTACATGCCGGTCATGTAAGGGAATTTCCACACATTTCCAAGACCGATGGCGCAGCCGGCAGATACGAGGATGAACCCGAGTCTGCTTCCAAATTTTTCTCTTTTCATAATCTTATATAACTCCTTTAAATAACTTTTCCGCACATGTGTCATACAGAAACACTTTCGCCATGCGCAGTGACAAAGACATTGTAGCATATTGTGCTTGCCGTTGTATACAATTTATGATAAGATTATTGGCAGAAATCTTGCGATTTGAGGAGGAAACCATGGAAAACGAAATCGTTTCAAAGAATTTTATTGAACAGGAAATAGACAAAGACCTTGCAGAGGGCGTGTACGATCATGTCTGCACAAGATTCCCGCCGGAGCCGAACGGATATCTGCATATCGGACATGCAAAGTCCATTCTTTTGAATTACGGGCTGGCGCAGAAATATAACGGAACATTCCATATGCGTTTCGACGATACAAACCCGACAAAAGAAAAGATGGAGTTTGTAGATTCGATCAAGGAAGATATTCAGTGGCTTGGGGCAGACTGGAAAGATCATCTGTATTTTGCATCCGATTATTTTGATCAGATGTACGAATGCGCGGTGAAGCTGATCAAAAAAGGAAAGGCGTATGTCTGTGATCTGACGGCAGAGGAAATCCGGGCATACCGCGGGACATTGACGGAAGTCGGAAAAGAAAGCCCGTACCGTAATCGGAGCGTAGAAGAAAATCTGCAATTATTCGAGGAGATGCGCGAGGGCAAATATCAGGACGGAGAAAAAGTACTCCGTGCGAAGATCGATATGAACTCTCCGAACATCAATATGCGCGATCCGGTGATCTACCGTGTGGCCCGCATGACACACCACAACACCGGAGATAAATGGTGTATCTATCCGATGTATGATTTCGCACATCCGATCGAAGATGCGATCGAGGGAATCACCCATTCGATCTGTACATTGGAATTTGAGGATCACAGACCGCTCTACGATTGGGTCGTGCGGGAATGTGAGTTTGCAAATCCGCCGAGACAGATCGAGTTTGCGAAATTGTATCTGACCAATGTTGTGACCGGAAAGCGTTATATCAAGAAGCTTGTGGAAGATGGGATCGTGGACGGCTGGGACGATCCGCGTCTTGTTTCCATCGCGGCGCTCAGAAGAAGAGGGTTCACACCGGAATCAATCAAGATGTTCATCGACATGTGCGGCGTGTCGAAAGCCCAGAGTTCGGTGGATTATGCGATGCTTGAATACTGCATCCGGGAAGATCTGAAGATGAAGAAATCCCGTATGATGGCGGTGCTGGATCCGATCAAACTGGTGATCGACAATTATCCGGAGGGAGAGATGGAATATCTCGACGTGCCGAACAACCTGGAAAATGAAGCGCTCGGCACACGGAAAGTTCCGTTCTGCAGAGAACTTTATATTGAAAGAGACGACTTTATGGAGGAACCGCCGAAGAAATATTTCCGTCTGTTCCCGGGCAATGAAGTGCGTCTGATGTCCGCATATTTTGTAAAATGCGAGAGCTTTGTAAAAGATGAGAACGGAAATGTAGTGGAAGTACATTGTACGTATGATCCGGAGACAAAGAGCGGAAGCGGATTTACCGGAAGAAAAGTAAAAGGAACGATCCACTGGGTTGCGGCTCCGTACGCACAGAAAGCGGAAGTGCGTCTCTATGAGAATCTGGTAGATGAAGAAAAGGGCGTATACAATAAAGAAGACGGATCTCTGAATCTGAACCCGAATTCTCTGACGGTGCTGAAAGAGTGTTATGTGGAGCCGAGTTTTGCCGATGCGAAAGCATACGACAGTTTCCAGTTTGTGAGAACCGGATATTTCTGTATCGATGCAAAAGATTCCGCACCGGACGCGCTTGTATTTAACAGGATCGTATCACTGAAGAGTTCATTCCGTCTTCCGAAATAAATTGCGATGAATGAGTTGACGATCAGTCTGGATACAAAATCGAAAATACCGCTTTACGAGCAGATTTACCGCTATATCCGCCGGGATATCCGGGACGGACGGATCGGAAGCGGAGAAAAACTGCCGTCTACCCGTGCGCTGAGCAAACATCTGGAAATCAGCAGAAGTACGGTGGAACTGGCTTATGAGCAGCTCCTTTCCGAGGGATATCTGGAAGCTGAGCCGTGCAGAGGATATTTTGTGGCGGAGATAGAGGGCTTATACCAGCTTCGGTCTCCGGTGCGGCAGGCAGAACAAAAAAGCAAAGATCCGCAGAAGGAATACAGATATGATTTCACACCGAGCGGTGTGGATCTGAATAGTTTTCCGTATAATACATGGAGAAAATTGTCAAAGGAATGTCTGCAGGACGACCGGGCGGAACTGTTCCGCCTCGGGGATCCGCAGGGAGAACAGGGACTGCGCAGTGCGATCTGTAATTATCTGCATCAGGCGCGAGGCGTCAATTGTACGCCGGAACAGATCATTGTCGGAGCGGGAAATGATTATCTGCTGATGCTGTTGACGATGGTGATCGGGCGAGAGCATAAAGTTGCGTTGGAAAATCCGACTTATGTGCAGGCCTACCGTCTTTTTGAACAGCTTTCTTATGATGTTTGTACAGTAGATATGGATGCGAAAGGTATGAACGTCGGACAATTGGAAGCGTCCGGAGCGGATATTGCGTTTGTCATGCCGTCCCATCAGTACCCGCTGGGGATCGTGATGCCGATCAAACGGCGCATGGAACTTCTGCGATGGGCCAAGAACGATGGCTTGGAGGGAAGAACACGTTATATCATTGAAGATGATTACGACAGTGAATTTCGTTATAAAGGAAAACCGGTTCCGGCGCTGCAGGGCTATGATAATCAGGAATGTGTGATCTATATCGGGACGTTTTCCAAGTCGATCGCGCCGGCGATCCGCATGAGTTACCTCGTGCTTCCGAAGCCGCTGCTTCAAAGATACCATGAGAATTGCGGATTTTTAAGTTCCACAGTATCGCGAGTTGACCAGCTGATTTTACAGAAATTTATTGAAGACGGATATTACGAACGGCATTTGAATAAAATGCGTGCTTTATATAAGAACCGACATGATGTTTTGCTTGCATGCTTGAAAAAAATGGGGGATTCATTCCAGATTTCCGGGGAGCACGCGGGAGTGCATCTGCTGCTCCGGTTTGAGGATGGCAGGAAAGAGGAAGAACTGATCCGGAAAGCAAAAGAAAGCGGAATCCGTGTTTACGGATTGTCGCAGTACTGTATAAAACCGGATAAAAACGAAGAGGGACAGGCTACCATCCTGCTTGGTTACGCGAACATGAGTGAGGAGGCAATCCGGGAGGCAGCGGCTCTCTTAAAAACTGCATGGAAGTAAAGTTGTTTTTTGACAGTGTGAGAAATTTGTTTTGTCAGCAGATTTTTAAAGATAAAAACCGGGTGGAATCCTTTTGATTTAGGAATCCACCCGGTTTTTGTATAGGTGAAATGATCATTTGTCTGAGATTTCTGCTTCCGGCTGAACGGAAGCGTCTTCTTTTTCCGGTACTTCCGTATCGTCTGCGAGTACTTCTTCGGCAGGCTTTTCAGCAGCAGAATCTTTGTCTTCTGCTTCTGCGGCAGCAGGTTCGGTTTCGGCGCCGCTTTTTTTCAGAGATACATAGCCTCGCTCGGAAACCGGCTGCAAATCGGAGTCGAGATCAAAATCATCGTCATCACAGTCAAAACGGAAATCCTCGTCCTCGTCTTTACTTTCTTTGCACAGATAAGCAATTACAATTCCAACAACACTGCCAACGGCGAGAATCGCGGCAAGCCACTTTAAAAATTTTTTCATAATGAGGTTCTCCCTTCTTTTTTGCAAATTGAAATTATCTACTATTATAATATTTTTTTCAAAGAAATACAATGTTTTTTCGGAAGAAGATTCCGGCAAAAGTTGTCAAAAGACTTTCTGTGAGGCTGCTCGTTTTGTGTGAGCTATTGTCGAAAAAATGGAAGTGTGTTACACTGTGTAGCGTGTATATGATTGGAGGATAGAGATCGTCATGGAACATAAAGCGGCAAAAAAAGCAAAAAAAGGAATTTTAAGTATTGTGTTCAGCAGAACAGCGCTGATCGTTATGTTGATCCTGCTGCAGATCGGCGCACTTGTATTAATGTATACAATTTTAAACGACTACCTGACTTATGTCTATTGGATCACAATGGCGGTGCAGGTATTTGTGATCATTTATATTACGAACGAACAGGGGACACCGGAATACAGCCGGACCTGGATCCTGCTGATCTTGATCCTGCCGGTATTCGGCTGCTTGTTCTATGTCTATGTAAAACTGGAGATCGGTACGAAATATGTAGGAGAGCGGCTTATAAAAACAAAGCTGGATACTTCACCGTATTTGATGCAGAAAGCGGAAGTGGTGGAAGATCTCCGCGTGAGCAAACCGGCAAATGCGACTCTGGCTTATTATATGAATCATCAACTGCAGTTTCCGACATACAGGAATACAAAAGTAACATACTTCAGTATCGGGCAGGAAAAATTTGCGGAGATGATCCACCAGCTGAAACGTGCGGAAAAATATATTTTTCTGGAATATTTTATTGTATCAGAGGGATATATGTGGGATACGATCCTGGATATCCTGAAAGAAAAGGCGAAAGCGGGAGTGGAAGTCCGGTTTATGTACGACGGCATGTGCAGTATTTCCAATCTTCCGTATAATTATCCGGAGCAGATCCGCAAATTTGGGATCAAATGCAAGATGTTCAGTCCGATCCGCCCGATCCTTTCCACAACGCAGAACAATCGGGATCACAGGAAAATCTGTGTCGTAGACGGAAAGGTCGGGTTTACAGGCGGCATCAATCTGGCAGACGAATATATCAACCGGAAAGAACGGTTCGGATACTGGAAAGATACGGCAGTGATGCTGGAGGGAGAGGCTGTTCAGAGTCTGACGATGTTATTTTTGCAGATGTGGAATGTGACGGAATATAAGCCGGAAAATTATGAGAATTACCAGACGCCGAAATCAGATACGCTGCATCGGGAACTTGGATTCGTGATCCCATACGGGGATAGTCCGTATGATCATGAAGACGTTGGAAAAGAAGTGTATTTTCATATTTTAAATCATGCGAAAAAATATGTACATATCATGACTCCGTATCTGATCCTGGACAGTGAGATGGTAGACACTCTGACCCGCGCGGCGAAAAGCGGGATCGATGTGAAGATTATCATGCCGCATATCCCGGATAAATGGTATGCATTTGCGGTGGCAAAGACATTTTATAAGGATCTGCTTCGTGCAGGCGTGCAGATTTTTGAGTTCACGCCCGGATTTGTGCATGCAAAATCGTTTGTGTCAGACGATGATACGGCGGTTGTCGGAACGATCAATCTGGATTACCGGAGTCTGTATCTGCATTTTGAATGCGGTGTATTTATGTACAATAATCCGGCTGTGCGTGATGTGGAACGTGATTTTCAGAATACGCTGAAAAAATGTCATCGTATTTCCATGAGCGATATCAAAAAGACCGGGATCGGTATGAAAATATGCGGAAGAGTTCTTCGTCTGATCGCGCCGCTGATGTAGGAACAGCGGAAAAAGCGGCAGAAATCAGAGAGAAAATCGGAAAATCCGTGAAAAAATATGGAAAATGGTTGTACATAGCAGGGAAAATATAGTATAATGCTAAATGCGGTTTCAAAGATTATTAGAACTGCTAATAAGGATTAAAAAGCGGAAATACGCAGGAGGATTTGAAATGGTAAAAGCAGTAGTTGGAGCGAACTGGGGCGACGAGGGTAAGGGTAAGATTACCGATATGCTTGGAAAAGAGGCAGATATTATCGTCCGTTTCCAGGGCGGAGCGAATGCGGGACATACGATCGTGAATGATTATGGAAAGTTTGCACTGCATACACTTCCGTCCGGTGTGTTTTATGATCACACGACAAGTATCATTGGAAATGGTGTTGCACTCGATATTCCGCGTCTGTTTGCAGAGGTACAGTCTGTTGTGGAGAAAGGAGTTCCGACACCGAAGATTCTCGTGTCTGACCGTGCGCAGATCGTGATGTCTTATCACAAATTATTCGATGCATACGAGGAGGAGAGATTGGGTGGAAAGTCATTCGGTTCTACCAAGTCCGGGATCGCACCGTTCTATTCCGATAAATATGCGAAGATCGGCTTTCAGGTCAGCGAACTGTTTGACGATGATCTTTTGAAAGAAAAGGTTGTCCGTGTGGCAGAACAGAAAAATGTCATTTTGGAACATCTGTACCACAAACCACTTCTGAATCCGGATGATTTATATAAAGAGCTGCAGGAATATAAAGCGATGGTTGCACCATTCGTATGTGATGTGTCTCTGTTCCTCCACAATGCGATCAAAGAGGGAAAGAATATCCTCTTAGAAGGACAGCTCGGATCTCTGAAAGATCCGGATCACGGAATTTATCCGATGGTAACGTCTTCTTCTACTTTGGCGGCATACGGAGCGATCGGAGCGGGAATCCCGCCGTATGAGATCAAACAGATCATCACAGTGTGCAAAGCATACTCCAGCGCAGTAGGAGCCGGCGCATTTGTCAGCGAGATTTTTGGGGAAGAAGCAGATGAACTGAGAAGACGCGGCGGAGACGGCGGCGAGTATGGCGCGACAACCGGACGTCCGAGAAGAATGGGATGGTTTGACTGTGTGGCTTCCAAATACGGCTGCCGGATGCAGGGTACAACAGACGTTGCATTTACGGTACTGGACGTACTTGGATATCTGGAAGAGATTCCGGTATGCGTAGGTTATGAGATCGATGGAGAAGTGACAACAGAGTTCCCGGTAACACATTTGCTTGAGAAAGCAAAACCGGTTCTGAAAGTGCTTCCGGGATGGAATTGTGATATCCGCGGAATCAAGACATATGAAGAACTGCCGGAGAACTGCCGGAAATATATTGAATTTGTGGAAGAACAGATCGGATATCCGATTACAATGATCAGTAACGGACCGGGACGCGACGATATTATTTACCGTCAGAAATAAAGCAATCAAATGAAGAAAGTCAGGAATGAGATTTCAGGATCTTGTTTCTGGCTTTTTTGTTGCTAGCGCTTTGGGTAAGATAAAAAAGTGAAAATAAAACAGGCATATTTTGGCAGGGGGCTGAATAGAATAATAAGGCTGAAATTTGGGTGAGGGAGGTGCTTTTGCATGAATCAGAACAGAAAAGAGAGTGGAACGGAAGTGCTTTCGATGGAAGAATATCTGGAAAAAAGACAAGCGTTGACAGCACAGCAAAAACGGACAAAGAAACTGCGTCCGGAGGAGATGACAGAAGATACGGTCATCGAACTGGCGCAGTTGATGTATATGTAGCGGCGTGTGCAGATCAAGCTTTTTTAGATGGATCCTCCGGCTCATTTTTATCCTGTCCTTTTTGGGATAGACGGTGGAAGAGGAGAAATCCATATAAAAGGACCGGGAGCAAAATCGTTGCTGCGATGGAAGCTTTCAACAGAGAAGTAAATACAGGGGCATCCAGCAGTGCAAAAACCAGCGTGCTCAGATAGAGTAAAACGAGCAGTACGACAAGCACGAGTGCAAGGATCCGTTTTGTCTTTTTCATAGTCATGTTCCTTTCTTTGGTCATTTGTCAAGCATTATACATAATGCGGATCAAAAATTCAATGAAAATCGGCGCAAAGAGGGAAAATGTATCAGAAAAGTATCAGAAATGTGTCGTAAGGTCTTTCTTTTTACTTGTATACAAACGGCAGATAGTATATAATGAACAAGCAAGTGAGACTTGAATTTTGATAAAGATAAAGGAGTTGGATACAATGAGTGATAAAAGTTTATTGGATCAGTGGAGAGACACCGCATATGACAGAGAGTTGACAAAAAATCAACTGGAGACATTCTGGAGCAAGTATTTCACGATTGAAAAAGGAATTTATGAGGAGCTTTTAAAAGACCCGGATACCGAAGTGAAAGGTACGGTAAAAGAGCTTGCTGAAAAATATAATCAGGACGTATTGACGATGGTAGGATTTTTGGACGGCATCAATGACAGTCTGAAAATTGCCAATCCGATCGAGACGATGACAGAAGATACCGTGGTAAGTCTGGCATTTGATAAAGAGCGTCTTTACAAAAACATGGTGGATGCAAAAGCAGACTGGCTGTATGAACTTCCGCAGTGGGATGAGATTTTTGACGAGAACACGAAAAAGCGTCTTTACCGCGAGCAGAAACAGTCCGGTACGATCCGCAAAGACAAGAAGATCGGAAGAAACGATCCGTGTCCGTGCGGAAGCGGTAAGAAATATAAAAAATGCTGTGGACGTAACGCATAACAGGTCGTTTATATGTGGATTTATTTTCTTGTTGTCGGGATCGGCAGTGTCGGCTATTATTTCCTGATCCGGAATCATACGGGCAGATGGAACTCCACATTTGCCGGATTCTGGCTTTTGTCCGGCGGCGTTCATCTCAGTTTGTTTTTTGCATATCCGAAGTTTCCGGAGAGTGTGCATATCGGGATCGGCGTATTGACGCTTGCCGGATGGGGGCTTTTTGCATGGATAGAATCTCTGATCTTATGCACTGCAAAGAAAGCATGTGACTTTTCGGGGAAAGCGGCTTATGTGATCATATTGGGAGCGCAGGTGCGCGGCAGTCAGATCACGAAATCCTTGAAGCAAAGACTTGACCGTGCATACGAGTATTTGACAGAACATCCGGAAGCGATCGCGATCGTGTCGGGAGGTCAGGGAAAAGATGAGGCTGTGACGGAGGCATTTGCGATGGCGGAATATCTGAAAAGTCTGGGTATTGCCGAAGAGCGGATCCTAAAAGAAGAGCAGTCAGAGACAACATGGGAGAATTTGAAATTCAGCGCCGGACTGATCGGGAGTCTGGAGCAGAAGACTGCGGTTGTGACGAATGATTTTCATCTGTACCGCGCACTGCTGATCGGATGGCAGATCGGATATAGGGATCTGAACGGGATCGCAGCGACATCCGATCCGGTTTTGAAGCTGAAATATCTGGTGAGAGAATTTGCAGCAGTTCTCTTGACAAAAGTAAAGTCAATGTTATAATGAAACAAGATTGAGAACACGTTGAAGAGAAGAGTAGAGTGTGAAAGCGGCGACAGAGAGGGAATCATCAGCTGAAAGCTTCCTGCCGGGGAAACATTTGAAGACCACCTCGGAGTGGCTGTAAACCAGCCCGGTGATTCCGTTATCATCATAAATGAGCGGCTTTGTATATCCGAAAAAGGAGTGCAGAGCAAGTTAGGGTGGAACCGCGAGATACTCGTCCCTTTCTGTATGAAGATGCAGAAAGGGATTTTTTTGTATAAGCGACGAGCCAAAGTCCGGGCTTGCCCGAGACCTTGGCGACTGCTTACAATTCCGGAATGTGCCTTTTGGCACTTCCGGTGATTGAGCAAAACGAGTGCGATTCTTCGACGAAAAAAGAGGAAAGGAAGAGAAAGCAAATGAAGATTACATTAAAAGATGGATCAAGTAAAGAATATGCAGAAAGTATGCGTGTCATTGACATCGCAGCGGATATCAGCGAGGGTCTGGCAAGAATGGCGACAGCCGGAGAAGTCAACGGTGAAGTTGTAGATTTAAGAACCGTTGTGGAGGAAGACTGTGAACTGAGCATTCTGACATTCCAGGATGAAAATGGAAAGGGAGCGTTCCGCCATACTGCGTCACATATTATGGCGCAGGCGATCAAGCGTCTGTATCCGGATGCAAAACTGGCGATCGGACCATCCGTAGCAGATGGATTTTACTATGATATTGACCGTGAGACTCCGCTTACACAGGAGGATCTGGAAAAGATCGAAGCAGAAATGAAAAAAATCGTAAAAGAAGCGCTCCCGATCGAACAGTTTACAAAACCGCGTGCAGAAGCAATCGCATATTTTCAGGAAAAAGAAGAACCATATAAGGTAGAGTTGATCGAGGATCTGCCGGAAGATGCAGTGATTAGCTTCTATTCACAGGGAGAATTTACCGATCTCTGTGCAGGACCGCATCTGATGACAACAAAACCGGTGAAAGCATTTAAACTGACAAGTCTTGCGGGCGCTTATTGGCGCGGAAGCGAGAAGAACAAAATGCTGCAGCGTATTTACGGAACCGCATTTCCGAAAAAAGCAGAACTGGATGAATACCTTACAATGCTGGAAGAGGCAAAGAAGCGTGATCACAGAAGACTCGGAAAAGAGCTTGGTCTGTTTATGGTGCGGGACGAGGGACCGGGATTCCCATTCTTCCTCCCGAAAGGTATGGTATTGAAAAATACACTTCTCGATTATTGGAGAGAGATCCATAACAAAGCGGGATATGTGGAGATCGCAACTCCGATCATGCTGAGCAGACATCTCTGGGAGACATCCGGACACTGGGATCATTATAAAGAAAATATGTACACAACAGTGATCGATGAAGAAGATTTCGCGATCAAACCGATGAACTGTCCGGGCGGTATCCTTGTATACCAGTCCGAACCGCGTTCTTATCGTGATCTGCCGCTCCGTATGGGAGAGCTGGGATTGGTTCACCGCCATGAGAAATCCGGGCAGCTTCACGGTCTGATGCGTGTTCGCTGCTTTACACAGGACGACGCGCATATCTTTATGATGCCGGAGCAGATCCGCGAGGAGATCAAAGGCGTTGCAAAATTGATCGACGAAGTATACAGTCTGTTTGGATTTAAGTATCATGTAGAACTTTCCACACGTCCGGAAGACAGCATGGGAAGCGATGAAGATTGGGAAATGGCAACAGACGCGCTCCGCGGAGCATTGGACGATCTGGAACTTCCGTATGTGGTAAATGAGGGTGACGGCGCGTTCTACGGACCGAAGATCGACTTCCATCTGGAAGATTCCATCGGAAGAACATGGCAGTGTGGGACGATTCAGTTAGACTTCCAGCTTCCGCTTCGATTTGAACTGGAATATACCGGAGCTGACGGAGAAAAGCATCGTCCGATCATGATCCACCGTGTGGCGTTCGGATCGATCGAGAGATTTATCGGAATCCTGATCGAGCATTTTGCAGGTGCATTCCCGACCTGGCTTGCTCCGGTACAGGTAAAAGTGTTGCCGATCTCCGATAAATATATGGATTATGCGGAAAATGTACTTGCACAGCTCAAAGATGCCGGAATTCGTGCGGAACTGGATTCACGCGCAGAGAAGATCGGATATAAGATCCGTGAGGCGCAGATGCAGAAAGTTCCGTATATGCTCGTGGTAGGTGCGAAAGAAGAGGAGAGCGGACTTGTTTCTGTCAGAAGCCGTTTTGAGGGCGATGAGGGACAGAAGAGCACAGAGGAATTTATCGCAGCTCTGAAAGAAGAAATCGCACAGAAAATCGCAAGAGAAGTAAAACACAGCGAAGAGAAATAAACAAAGTTGTTTCTGTAACGTATAAATATTCCGGAAATCGGAAACCATAACGTCAGTGTACAAAGACAGTGTTTTTGTGCGCTGGCGTTATTGATTTTTGGCGGCGGAACGGAAAGACGAACCGGAAAGACGGACTGCGTATTTTCGTCCGAATAGAAAAAGGAGGTACGATCATGCCGGAATTAAAATGTACTGTACAGACATGTGTACACAACAAACAGTTTTTATGTGACTTGGATGCGATCCAAGTAGGAGGAAGCGATGCAAAACATCCAAGAGAGACGTGCTGCGACAGCTTTCAGGAGCGAAAAGACGGGGCATATCAAAATGCTTACAGCGATGTGACCGGAAAAGCATCCGACACAAGTAAGATTGACTGTAAGGCGGTGGAGTGCAAATATAATGAAAACTGCGACTGCCACGCCGGAAAGATCAGTGTAGAGGGAAGCAATGCCTGTGAATGTGACGGAACAGAATGTGCAACATTTTCCTGTAGATAAAGCAAAACGGATAAAGCATGCCGGAAAGGCAAAAGAGATAAGTCGAAACGAGAAGCGTAAAGTTTAAAAGAAGATCAGGAATGTATCGGAAACTCCGCCTATTTTATAACGCGATTTCAGAAAGCGTTATAAAATAGGCGGAGTTTTTCCGTGAATGTTTTTGCGAATGTTTCTGCGAATCGGTTCGCACTGGTTGACGCATCCTTAAATGAAGTTGTATAATATCTTTATTATGCAAATTTATGCACAATGCGATGAGAAAAATACATATTGGATCGAACTGTGCATCGGATAAAAAGAAAGGCAGAAAAGTGATGAACCCAGAGAAAGACGGACAGACTCAAGAGGGCGGAACAAAGGCGCGGAAGCGGGAAAATGACGGGAAGCCGCAGACAAAAGAACATGAATATTATATCAACCTCCCCAGTTTTGGGAAAAAAGGACCGTCCAAACTTCGGCAGCAGTTTAATAAAGGGATGACGGCATTTATTGTCATCGTGACCTGCATTTTATTTTTCTTCGCCATGCTGCGTATGGATGATATTTCCAGAGTCGTGCGGCTGGTCGTACATATTTTGAAGCCGGTGATCTACGGACTTGGGATCGCATATCTCCTGAATCCGATCGTCAAGTTTGTGGATGAACATCTGGAACCTTTCTTAAACAAGAAGTTTCCGAAGATGAAAAAAGCGGCAAAGATCAGCAGAAGTGTCGGAATCTTTCTTGCGATCGTGTTTATGCTTGCGATCATCGGCGCATTGTTTAACATGCTGATTCCGGAGTTATACCGCAGCATCAGAGATATGATCCTGACAGTACCAAGCCAGATCAATGAGGCTTTGATACATATGACGGCGCTGATGTCGGGAGATTCTGCTTTAGGACAGATCATTACACAGGCACTGAAAGAGGCGACGACGTTTTTGGAAAATTGGATGCGGACAGATTTGCTGAATCAGGTCAATGTTTTTATGTCAAATCTGACCGAGGGCGTGATCAATGTGATCAACGAGCTTTTGAACATGCTGATCGGTATCATTGTCTCAATTTATGTATTGTTCAGTAAAGAGAAATTCTCCATGCAGTCGAAAAAGATCATTTATGCAATGTTCAAACCGGTGCAGGCTAATATGATTCTGCATCTGACGATTAAGAGCAATTCGATCTTTGGAGGATTTATCATCGGAAAGATCATAGATTCGGCGATCATCGGCGTACTCTGTTTTCTGGGATTGTCGGTGCTGCATATGCCGTATACCCTGCTTGTCAGCGTGATCGTGGGTGTGACCAATGTGATCCCGTTTTTCGGACCATATATTGGTGCGATCCCAAGTGCGATCCTGATCATGTTGTCGGATCCGAAGATGGGAATTTATTTTATTATTTTCATTTTGATCTTACAGCAGCTTGATGGGAATGTCATCGGTCCGACGATCCTGGGAGACAGCACGGGACTTTCTGCATTTTGGGTATTGTTCTCCATCCTGCTGGGAGGCGGCTTGTTCGGTGTTGTCGGAATGATCCTTGGAGTTCCGACATTTGCCGTGCTTTATTATATTGTGAATATGATCGTGAACCATCAGTTGGAAAAGCGGCATTTGCCGACGGAAACGGCCTGCTATGACAGGATGAGTTATGTGGATGCAAGTGGAAATTATGTGCATTCTACGGAAAATGAAATGTGTCGGCAGGCGGCGGAGCAGAAAACAGAGGAAGTAAAACGAAAAGATACGGAAAACAAAGAAGAGAGTAAGGAGGAATAGATATGCCGATTCGAGTACAAAATGATCTGCCAGTAAAAGAGATACTGGAACAGGAAAATATATTTGTGATGGACGAATACCGGGCGGCGCATCAGGAGATCCGTCCGATCAGCATCGGGCTTTTGAATCTGATGCCGCTGAAAGAGGATACGGAACTGCAGATTTTACGTTCCCTTTCCAACACGCCGCTGCAGGTGGACGTCACATTTGTGCGAATGACCAGTCATGTGTCAAAGAACACATCCACCAGTCATATTTATAAATTTTACGAACCGTTTGAAGAGATCAAAAACCGTAAGTTTGACGGATTTATCATTACCGGAGCGCCGGTGGAGCAGATGGCGTTTGAAGAGGTGGATTATTGGGATGAACTGACGGAGATCATGGAATGGACGAAGACAAATGTCACGTCGACGCTGCATCTTTGCTGGGGCGCTCAGGCGGGAATCTACTATCATTACGGCATCAACAAGACCATGCTTTCAAAAAAGTTATCCGGCGTATACCGTCACCGGGTAAGAAACCGTAAGATCCCGCTTGTCCGGGGATTTGACGACGTATTTATGGCGCCGCACTCCAGACATACCGAAGTACCTCAGCAGCTTTTAGAGGAAGACGACCGCATTACAATTTTGGCAGATTCGCTTCAGGCAGGGGTATTTTTATGCATGGCTAAGGAGGGCAGACAGATTTTTGTGATGGGACATCCGGAATATGACAGAATGACGCTGGATGCGGAATATAAGCGTGACATGGGACGGGGATTGAAGCCGCAGATCCCGGAGAATTACTACCCGGATGACGACCCGGAGAATAAACCGGTGCTTACATGGAGAGCGCACGCGAACAGCTTGTATACGAACTGGCTCAATTATTACGTTTATCAGGTGACACCGTATGATCTGTACGGAACGCCGAGTTTTTAGCGTATTTACTGGGGAAAATTGAATTTTTAACTAGACCACGATTTTATAAAAATCATTAAAGCATCTTATCCGCTCCACGGTGTTTCCTGCCATCAGGATCGCCTTGGTGTGGGAAATGCGTTGACAAAAGAAATGCATGAAGAGGATATGGAACTGATTCTTTCCATGGGAGCAAATTCGATCCGGCTGGCACATTACCAGCATGATCAGTATTTTTATGATCTTTGTGATGAGAAAGGAATCGTGGTATGGGCGGAGATCCCGTATATCACCGTGCATATGCCGAGTGGAAGAGAGAATACGATCCGGCAGATGAAAGAACTGATCGCACAGAATTATAATCATACATCGATCATATGCTGGGCGATCTCAAACGAAATTTCGCTGCAGGGAGTTACGGAAGATCTGCTGGAAAACCATAGAATCTTAAATGATCTCATCCATGAAATGGATCCGTCCAGAGTGTCGGCAATGGCAAACCTGTTTATGCTGGAAACAGATTCTCCGCTTGTGACGTTACCGGATATCCGAGGATACAATCTGTATTACGGATGGTATGTAGGCGAGATGGAAGACAATGACGCGTGGTTTGATAAGTTCCATGAAGAGCATCCGGATGTTGTGATCGGGCTTACAGAGTACGGTGCAGATTCGACGATCAAACTGCAGTCACCCAAGCCGGAAAAAGGAGATTATACGGAAAGCTATGAGGCCGTATATCATGAACATATGTTGGAGATGCTGGCAAAAAGACCGTATATCTGGGGATCCTATGTATGGAATATGTTTGAGTTTGCGGCGGCAGGAAGAGACGAAGCTGGAGATCCGGGCAAGAATCATAAAGGGCTGATCACGTTTGACAGAAAAGTGAAAAAAGATGCCTATTATATCTATAAAGCATGGTGGTCAGAGGATCCGTTTGTACACATTTGCGGTCGAAGATATCATGACAGGATTGAAGAGACAACGGAAATCAAGGTGTACGCAAATGCGCCGGAAGTAAAATTATATGTGGACGATAAAGAATTTGGTACGGTTGCTTCAGACAATCATGTGTTTCGGTTTTCCGTCCCGATCAGTGGAACTCATAAACTCTACACATCGGCAGTGATTGACGGCGTCGAACATGCGGAGATTTCGGATACAATGGAAGTGGTGAAAGTCTCGGAGCCGAATCCGGAATATTTTGTAAGTGCAGATAAGGTACGGAACTGGTTTGATGAAACAGAAATAGCCGAGGAGGACGGGTATTTTTCACTGAATTCTACCATGGGGGAAATCTCTGCGAATCCAAAAGGAAAAGCATTGCTGGATCAGATGATGGCTGTGATGACTGCAAAAACGGCAGGCGGAATGGGAGAGGGAGTAAAAGTCTCAAAAGAGATGCATGCAATCGTTGCCAGACAGCCTTTGAAAAGACTTCTGGGACAGGTCGGGATCGATCTGGAAAGTGATGCCGCAAAACAATTGAATGCGGCACTGAATCAGATAAAGAAATAGAATAAGAAGCAGCGTATGTGAGGAAAGATGAAGCGGACTCACATACGCTGCTTCTTATATGTTGCATTTTATATACTATCAAGTATTTTGCCCGGCGGTTGTTTTAATATGCCTGCTCCATCTCAGCGCCAGCGATAATGTGATGATCAGTGTAAGTATCATCGTAACGGCATGGGCAAAGGCAATTCCGTAGACACCGAATTTGTGATCCATGATAAAAAGTACAGGTATATATACGAGAAATTTATCTAACGTAGAGGCAAAGATGGCATAGCTGACTTTTCCGGTTGCCTGCATAAAGGTCTGGGATAACTGGTAGATCCCGTATACCGGTCCGACGATCACTGCGGCAATGACGAAAATTCTCCCCATGGAGATGATCTCCCGGTTGTCAATAAAAGCGGTGATCAGAGTATCTTTATTGAAAAAGGTGAGGAGCGTAAGGATGATACCTAGCACGATGGTAAAAATTCCGGTCTGTTTCATTACCTGATACATTCGCTTGTAATTTTTACTTCCGAAATTATAGGAGATTGCCGGCTGCATTCCCATACAAAAGCCAAGGATCATCATCGTGATGATCATACTGATCTTACCGGCAACACTTTGCGCAGCCAGAACATTTGCATCGTAGGAAATAAGCATCCGGTTTTGGAGCGTGTTGGAAATGCTTCCGATCACGGTAGAGAGCGCCATAGGAAGTCCCAGTGTCAGAACCGGAATACTGATTTCAGCAGCAAAGGTAAACTGTTTTGCCTTTGGAATGAGGTGTGTTTTCTTTTTAAATATAAGAAAAACCAAAAGCACACAGGAGAACAGATTTCCAAGTACGGTGGCAAAGGCGGCGCCAAATACATCCCAATGAAAAACGAGGATAAACAATGCGTCCAGTAGGATATTTGAAATTGTACCGGTCATATTGGGGAGCAGCGCGGTCCGTCCGTCGCCGTCAGCGCGCAGGAGACTTCCAAAGGCGGTGGAAAACAAAACAAGCGGGCAGGCAAAAGAAAATGTTTTCAAGTATGTGATCGTATAGGAAAGTGTTGTCTCGTCTGCACCCAACAAAAGCGCCAGCGGCTGCGTAAACGCAAAGATCATCAGGAAAAAAAGGCATCCGACTGTAACAGAGCCAAAAAAACAAAATGTGGTGATCTTCTGCACTTTCTCCCGATTGCCCTCGCCAAGCGCAATGGAAATAGAGGTTGTTCCTCCGTTGCCAAACAGAGTTCCGATTCCGGATAATACAGTAAAAACCGGCATGCTCAAAGAAATGGCTGAGATCATCTTTGGATTTCCGGTCTGACCGATAAAGTAAGTGTCCGCAATATTGTAGATGAGCATGATAATAATGATCAGGACAGAGGGCAGCGATAAATTCAGCAACAGCTTTCCAAATGATCCGTGTTTTAAGACTTCTTCCGTTCGACTCATGATCTTTCTCCTTGAAATAATTGATGTGTAGATTTATTATATATCCAGTATAATTAATAAAAACCATAGTGACAACCGACAAAAACAAGGGAGGTGTAGAAATAATGAACGTGGAAAATAATCAGCGGTACAGAGATACCGAGAAACGGATACAACAGGCTTACTGGAATTTGGTAAATCACAAAGGAGGACATAAAATAACAGTTGCTGATATATGCAGGGAAGCGAATATTCACAGAACGACATTTTACGGACATTTTTTAGATATTTACGATCTGCAGGAACAGGCAATGAAAACGCAATTTATGCTTTTTTTGCAAGGATTTTTTAACGAGGACGGAAATTGGAGCTTTCGGGAGGGAATGCGGAAGCAGATCGATTTTTATTACAGGAACAGGAAAATCATTAAACGTCACCTGGAAATGATCGAAAAACAAGAGCGACATGAAAGTACGTTTGAGTTTGAGATGGATTCCCGCATGATGAATACTTATCAAAAAATATTTCAATTGAAAAATGAAAAAGAAGTTTCTTATCACCAGAAATTTTTTCATACCGGGTTAGAAGCGGTTGTCAGACAGTGGATCAGAGGAGGCTGTGAGGAGCCGGCGGAAGAAATCACAGATCTTTTATGCAGGATTTTCGGGATGTGATATCAACGAAAAACTCACATAAGCGATGCGGGAGTGACTCGAAAGGAGTCATTCCCGTATTGTTTTGCAGAAGAAAATATAGCGTCGATGTACAAGGGGAAACACGCCTCAAACCGCGTAATTTCGGTGATTTTCAGCGTTTTCTCCCTTGCACATCGAAGATATCTAAAATAAAAAGAACAAATCTATAATATTTCCGCTCGAAATCCTGTTATATTTTAAGAAAAATAATTCACAGTGTCCGTGTGCATCTGCCGTATTGTTTTTGCATGCCGACTCTGGAACAGTGAGAGGAAAAGGAGAGTTTATCATGTTGAGAATTACAGAGATAACCTGTGAGCATCAAGCGCGACCGTTGGCGATCGCAACACAGCATCCGAGATTTTCATGGAAATTGGAGTCGGATGAAAAGGATACGATACAAACTGCATATCGGACCCAAGTATGGACGTCTGAGAATCAATTGATCTGGGACAGCGGACGTATTGAGCACCGTCATACATATGATATTGTATACGAGGGTACAGTACTGAAATCAGCGGAACGTTACATTTATCAAATTCAAGTATGGGACAATCACGGAAATACTGCAACAAGCGGAATGCAGAGATTTGAAACGGCTTATTTTCAAACGAGTGATTGGAAAGCATGTTGGATCGAGCCGGATCCGCTTCCGCAGCTTCCGGAGAATCCGCTTCCGAAAGCACAGGAAATCTGGAATGAGTGTCTGATGGCGATGATGCGGGGAGAGCAGCCGAAATATTATATGGATGGCGACATCTGGGATACGCTGCTGACAGAACCTTACGATCCGCCGGTACGTTTCCGCAGGATATTTGAGTTGGAAGAAAAACCGGAATATGCAAAAGTCTTTCTGACGGCGCATGGGATTTACAGTCTGTCGGTCAACGGACAAAAAGTGCCGCGATCTTTACTGATGCCGGGATTCACCACTTATGACAAACGTCTGAAATACCAGGCATATGATATTACAGATTTTCTGAATGCGGGAAAGAATGCGCTTTCCGTTACCGTGGCGGACGGTTGGTATAAAGGAAAGATCGCGCTTGGTAAGGGCTGTGAATATGGAGAAGTACCGGGAATGCTGATGCAGATGGAAATCCGGAATACGGACGGAACAAGGACGCAGCTCTGCTCAGATGAAGCATTTACATATTCTTTTGACGGACCGATCCAGTATGCGGATTTATTCTTGGGAGAATGTGTGGATGCACGAAAAGATGACGGAGATCCGTCGGAAATTTCTTATGAAGCGAAAAATTGGGAAAAGGTAAAGACAGCAAAAAAGGATCTGTATGATTTTGCGGTTTTAACGGCGCAGACTGCACCGGAGATCGAAGTTTATGCGGAAATTCCGGCGAGTGAGATCCTGACGACACCGAAAGGCGAAACGGTTGTGGATTTCGGACAGAATATGGCAGGAACCATTCGGGTTGAACTATCTGCAAAAGTGGGAGAAGAAATCTGTTTTGAGCATGGAGAGACACTGGATAAAGACGGAAACTTTACCTATGCATTCACGGATACGACCCGGGCGCAGAAAGATGTCTATATCAGTGCGGGAAGAGAGTCGGAAGTATTTGAACCGGAGTTTACTTACCACGGATTCCGTTATGTGAAAGTGACAGGCGGAGAAAACTGGAAACCGGAGCAGTTCACCGCGAAAGCGATCAGCAGCGCCAATCCGGTGATCGGAAGCTTTCAGTGCTCGGATAAAAAATTAAATCAGCTTCAGCACAATATATACTGGAGTCAACGTTCCAATACGATCGGAACGCCGACAGACTGTCCCACCAGAGAGAAAGCCGGATGGACGGGAGATGTGGTCGTGTATGGCGCGACAGCTCTTTACAATCAGGAAATGACGGCATTTTTTGAAGACTGGCTGGAAAGCATCAGAAAAGAACAGAATGAAGCCGGACATGTGCTCAATACGGTTCCGCTGATAAAAAATTATGTGCAGCAGACGATGGCAGGCTCTCTCGGATGGGGAGACGTGATCCTGACATTGCCGATGCAGTTGTATCATTTGAACGGAAATAGAAAAGCGTTGGAAGAGAATTATGACGCGATGGAAAAATGGATGAAAGCGATGCAGAAAGCGGCATATGAAGTGCCCGGACAATTACCTTTTGGCATGGGAATGTCGGAGGAGACGGAAGAGGAAGAAACGGAAGACCGCCATAAACAGAATCAGCATTATCTGATCAATACCGGATTCCATTTCGGGGACTGGTTGGTGCCAAGTGTGAAGAATGAGGCGGGATTTTCCGATGGACCGGCATCCTCTTTCCTTACAATGAATGTAGTAGACACCGCGCTTTTGGCGGCGGATGCGGATCTGCTTTCCGAGATTTCCGAAATCCTTGGGAAACCGGAAAAAGCAGAAGAATATAAGAACTATGCGTGTCGGGTAAGAGAAGCATTTCAGGAAGAACTTTGCGAGGCAGAGGGAAAATTAAAACAGGAAATGCAGGGAAATTATATTCTGGCATTGAAACATCATATGATTCCAAAAGAAATGGAAGAGAAGTTCGCAGAGCGTCTTGCGGAGATGATCGTGGAAAATGAAAACAAACCGGATACGGGATTCATGTCGGTGGCACATATTTTAGATGTACTTTGTGATCACGGATATCGGGAACTGGCATGGAATGTACTGACGCAGAAAGGCTGTCCGGGATGGATCTACGAAGTGGAGCATGGTGCGACGACGATGTGGGAAAACTGGGATGCGATCCGTCCGGACGGTCAGGTGGACGGATGTTCCTTTAACCATTATGCATTCGGATGTGTGGGAGATTTCCTGTACAGAAGAGTGCTTGGAATTCAAAATGCGGGAATCGGATATGACAGGATCCGCCTGGAACCGGGATATGACTTTCCGCTGGACTGGGCAGAGGGAACGTATCATTGTGTGCACGGGGAGATCACATTACGCTGGAAAAAAGAAAAAGACGGTATCACGATCAGTGGAAACGTACCGGTGAATACAGAAGCGGTACTTGTGCTGCCGGATGGAAGTGAGAAAAAATTAAAAAGTGGAAAATTTGAGATAAAGAACAAAAGTATAATATAAAAAACAAAAATGAAATCCAACGCAATTTGTATTTTGTAAAATAAATGCATCAAATGAGTTGATTTTATGAAGACAAAAGGAGTGGAAACGAGGAATGAAAAAGGAAGATATCCAAAATCTGATTTCTCAGATGACCCTGGAAGAAAAAGCGGGACTGTGTTCCGGCGCTGATTTCTGGCACCTGAAAGGCGTCGAACGTCTGGGGATTCCGTCGGTCATGGTGACGGACGGACCGCATGGGCTTCGAAAACAGAGTGAACAGGCAGATCATTTGGGAATCAATGAAAGTGTGAAAGCCGTATGTTTTCCGACCGGATGTGCAACAGCGTCCAGCTTTGACAGAAATCTGCTGAGAAAATTAGGAGAGACGATCGGGCAGGAATGTCAGGCGGAAAATGTGAGCACGATTCTTGGTCCGGCGATGAACATCAAACGTTCTCCTCTGTGCGGACGTAACTTTGAATATTATTCGGAAGATCCGCTTGTGGCATCTGAGATGGCGGCAGCATTGACGGAGGGCGTACAGAGTCAGAATGTGGGCGTCAGCATGAAGCATTTTCTGGCGAACAATCAGGAAAAACGGCGGATGACCAATTCTTCTCAGGTGGACGAACGGACGCTCCGGGAAATCTATCTGGTGGCATTTGAGGGCGCAGTCAGACAGGCGAAGCCCTGGACGGTGATGAATTCTTATAACCGGATCAACGGAACCTATGTGGGAGAGAGCAGAGAATATCTGACAGATATCCTGCGTGACGAGTGGGGATTTGACGGATACGTCATGTCTGACTGGGGCGCGGTCAATGACCGTGTAGAGGCGTTGAAAGCCGGTATGGATCTGGAAATGCCTGCTTCCGGCGGGATCAACGACGCATTGATCGTGAAAGCGGTCCGGGATGGAAGTCTGGATGAAAACGTAGTGGATCAGGCATGCGAACGGATTTTGGATATTATTTTTAAATTCACGGAAAATCGTCAGGCGGACGCAGTATTTGAGTATGAGAAAGACCACGAACTTGCAGCGGAGGCGGAGAGCGATTGTATCGTTCTTTTAAAGAATGAGGATGAGATTCTTCCTCTTGTAAAGGAACAGAAAGTTGCCTTTATCGGAAAATATGCCGAGACGCCGAGGTATCAGGGCGGCGGAAGTTCCCACATCAACAGCTGGAAAGTGGAATCTGCGGTGGAGGCGGTCAGGGAAATCGCTGAGGTGACATTTGCCGGAGGATTTGAAGACGACGTCGACGAGGTAAATGAAGAATTGCAGAATGAAGCGATCCGTATCGCCAAAGAGGCTGAAGTTGCCGTCATCTTCGCCGGATTGCCGGACAATTTTGAATCGGAGGGATATGACCGGAAGCATCTGGATCTTCCGAACTGTCAGAATGATTTGATCGAGAAGATCTGTAATGTGCAGAAAAATACGATCGTTGTACTGCATAACGGATCGCCGGTGACTATGCCGTGGAAAGACAAAGTAAAAGGAATCGTGGAAGCATATCTGGGAGGTCAGGCAGTCGGAAAAGCGGTTGTGAACATCCTTTACGGAAATGTAAATCCAAGCGGCAGACTGGCAGAGACGTTCCCGCTTCGCCTGGAAGATACGCCGTGTTATCTGACCTATGGAAAAGGCGTGGATGAAGCGGTATACAGCGAGGGTGTGTTTGTAGGATACCGTTATTATACGAGCAAAAAACAGGAAGTGCTGTTCCCGTTCGGTTATGGACTTTCCTACACGACATTTACATACAGCAATCTGAAACTGGATCAGAGCGCTATGACAGATCAGGAAGTCCTTACCGTTTCCGTTGATGTGGAAAATACAGGAAACCGCGCAGGAAAAGAAGTGGTTCAGATCTATGTAGCGCCGGGAGAATCCGAGACTGCACGTCCGGTAAAAGAACTGAAAGCATTTGATAAGATCGAGCTCGCACCGGGGGAAAAGAAGACGGTAGTATTTGAATTGGATGCACGGGCATTTGCATACTGGAATACAGAGATACATGACTGGTTTGTGGAAAGCGGAGTCTATGAGATCCAGGTCGGCAAGAATGCAGAGGCTGTGTTGCTTTCTGCACCGGTTCAGGTAGAGGGTACGAAAAAGATCAAGAAAATCTACACATTGAATACATGTATGGGAGAACTGATGCGGGATGAAAAAGCCGGATCGATTTTCGGACAGATGATGGGCGGCAACAGACAGGCATCGGAGATGGCAGAGGCAAGTCAGGAAGATTCGTCCGGCGCAGTGAACGCAGAGATGATGGCGGCGATGATGAACGATATGCCGCTGCGGCAGTTGTTAAGCTTTGTGCCGGGAATGACAAGAGAAGCGTTAGAACAGATTCTCGCGGCAGTGAACCAATAAAAAGAGGAAGAGAGGAAATGTAACATGGGAAAGAAAAAAGAACTCGGTGTTGACCGGATGGGTGTACAGAAAAGTATGCGCAAGATTGATTATTTCGGCGACGGACTCGGACAGATCCCGCTGAATATTATGAGCGGACTTGTCGGACAGCTGACCTATTTCTACACGGAAAAGGTAGGGCTGGCAGCAGGAATGATCGGAACGATGCTGTTAATTGCAAAGTTGTTTGATGCGGTGACGGATTTGATCATGGGTAAAATCATGGATGCGGGACATTCGCCGAAAGGAAAATGCCGTCCGTGGTTTTTGAGAATGGCGATCCCGACTCTGGTCATGATCGTGATGATGTTCACGGTTCCGAAAAATGCCGGATCCAGATTTCAGATGGGGTATGTACTTATAACAAATATCCTGCTTTCGGCAGTCGTTTACACAGCAATTGCAATTCCTTACGGAGCACTGATGGCAGTGCGTACCGCAAGTTCGGAAGAACGCGGCAAGATGGGAACGTTCCGTGCGGCATTCGGTTACATTGCCGGAATGTTTATCGCGATCCTGCTCGTTCCGGTGACAAATATGCTGGGCGGAGATCAGGCGGCATGGATCAAGCTGGCTGTGATCCTGGCAGTTATTTCATTCGTATCTCTGCTTGTATTATATAAGGTTACAAAAGAAAATGTCACAATGCAGGCGGCAGAAACCTGTGGTGAAAAAGCAGATGCAGAGAAAGAAGACGATGTTTCTTTTGCAGAGGGCTTAAAACTCTTGTTTAAGAACAAATACTGGGTACTGATGCTGATTGCCAATATGTTGATGAGTGTGTCTTATGCGTTGGCAGGATCAGGCGGTACTTATTATGCAAAATATATTTTGGGAAATGACAACCTTGTGGCGCTGCTCGGAGCAGTCGGATTGATCCCGACATTCCTCGGATTCATTCTGGTCGGACCGTTAGCAAGTAAATTCGGAATGACGAAAACAACAGTGGGCTGTGCGGTTCTCGGTGCGGCAGCGTGCGTTGTCAGAGCGTTTACTCCATACAGCATTATCAGCTGTATTTTGGGAGGCGCATGTACGACATTTGCAACGATTCCGATGATGTGTCTGTTTGGAGCCATGGTAAACAACTGTGTCGAGTATAACGAATGGAAATTCGGAAAACGTCTCGTAGGAATGACGAACAGCGCAAGTTCCTTTGGCGGAAAAATCTCCGGCGGTATCGGCGGTTCTCTGATCGGATGGCTTTTGGGAGCGGCAGGATATAATGCAATGCTGGAAGTACAGCCTAAAGCGGTGGATACGGCAATCTTCGCATTTTCCATCTACATTCCGCTGGCACTGTTTATCGGACTGATCATTCTTTTGAAGATGTATGATCTTGAGAAGAAATATCCGGAAATCATGGCGGATCTGCAGGCAAGAAGAGCGAAGAAGAAAACGGAAGAGCAGTAAAACAGTTATTTACAAACAAAAAAGCCGGTGTGTTATCAGTCATGGCAACACATCGGCTTTTTTTAAATGCTCAAGGTTTCGGAAAATCACGGTTTGGAAGATTACCGCTCGTTTTCCAGCAGACCCCGCCCGTAAAGTTCCGGCTGTTTGCGGAATTGGAGCGGCGTGATCTTATACTGCTTTTTAAACGCCGTCTGAAAATGACTCTGACTGGAGAAACAGAGGTAATTACTGATCACGCTGAGCGGTTTGTCGGTGAACTGCAGCAGATGTTTTCCCTCTTCCAGTTTACAGCGCAGGATAAATGCACTGAGTGTGAAACCGAGCTGTTCCTTGAAATAAGTTGAAAAATAAGAACGGCTGAAACCGACATGATCCGCGACCTCGGCGGCAGTGATAGGGCAGTTGATGTTCTGAAGAACATATTGGATCGCCCGCTGAAGCGCTTCGTCGGAAGTTTTTGGGATCAGTTTGTCTTTTACTTTTTGTGCAAAAGCCAGAAGCATCTGGAAATTCAGATTCTGGACAGCCGAAGGATCATTTAAGTTTTCGGAAGTCTGAATGTACAAATCGGACATCTGGAACGCTTCGTCTGCGTCTACACCGCTGGAAATTGCGCGGCGTGTTGCCAGTGCGGTCATGATGATATGTATATTTTTTGTCTGCCGGAGCTGGTTTGGCGCAATGGTCCCGGAATGGATCACGGATGATTGTAGTTTCAGGTTTTTCAGACCGTCTATATCTCCGGCTTCAACAAAATGCAGGATCATCGATTCAATCTCAAACGAGTTGTTATGTTTGAAATCTTCTTTCTGCTGATAGAAAGATTCGGTATGTTTTTCAGCCTGTTCCGTGGAGACGGAAGTATTTTGGGAATCCGGCGGGGCAAAATGTGTGCGCATCTCATGATTCAGAAAATAGTTCAGGACTGCCGCTTTTGATAGCAGCCCGTTTAAGGCGATCGGCGGGATACGCTGGAAAAAAGTTTTAAATTCCGCGCGTTTTTCCTGTACAACGACATAGTCTGCATACATCGTATGAAAATCGGCGTCGGTAAACGGAATATAGTTTGCGGGTCCCAAAACGATGCTCAGATCCGGGGCGTCGTTCGGCTTTACGGCAACAAAATAAGCGCCGTATGGAGTTGAGAGATGCGCGATATTGTCGGTCATCTCTATAAATTCTTCGATGTAATGTTTCGGCGGATAGGTGCAGGCGGACTGCTCGGGAAATGCCTGCAATAAGGTATTGTTCCGGTAAATATAAACAGGAATACCGGAATCCAGATGGTTTAACTGGCAAAAATCTTTTATATCTTGCAATGGAATCATATTTCTTCACCCCATGGAATCAATGAAAAGCTGCGCGAAGCAATGGTATATTTGATGTTACCGGTAAATTATATAAGAAATCGAACAAATCTGCAATAAAAACGAAGATGTTAAAAGTAAAATAACAATAATATCAGAAAAATATCAATCTATGAAATTAAGGAGGAAACGACGATATGAAACTTTATGATCTGCGAACAGAATACAGAGTGAATCCGATCGGAATCACAGAGAAACATCCGCGTTTTTCGTGGAAGTTAGAATCCGGGGAAAGAGACACGATACAGCAGTCGTATCATATTGTAGTAACTGCGGATGAAAAGATCGTCTGGGAAACGAAAGCGGAGAGTGAGGAGTCTGTTCTGATTCCGTATGCGGGAGAAGAACTGCGGGACGAGACTCTTTATCAAGTATCTGTGGAAGCAACCGACAATCATGGCAATACAGCGGCAGGCGAAATGTATTTTGAGACAGGGATTTTGCTGCCGGAGACATTTCAGGCAAAAATGATCACACATGATTTTCCGGAAGAAGAGACGGCGTGCCCGATCTTTTCCAGGACATTTTCAGCAAAAGGAAATGTGAAAAAAGCAAGAATTTACGCCACAGCCAGAGGTGTCTATGAAGCATATTTGAACGGAGAACGCATCGGAGCGGATCGGATGACGCCGGGATGGACAAGTTATCATCATCGTCTGCAGTATCAAATTTATGATATTACGGAAATGCTCCGGAAAGAAAATGAGATCGGGATCATGGTCGGAAACGGCTGGTATAAGGGAATTCTCGGATTTTACTGTAAGCCAAACCAGTATGGAGACAGAGTCGGTGCATTTGCGGAAATCCATCTGGAATATGAGGACGGCACAAGAGAGGTGATCGGCACGGATGAAAGCTGGAACGCTCGGACGGGAGAGGTTCGTTACAGTGAGATTTACATGGGAGAAACGATCGATACGACGGCAGGCGAAGCACAGGATCGTGAGCAGAGCGGTATCAGAACCGGGGCGGTTTCGGTGATGGAATTTGACAAAAGCACTCTGACCGCCCAGGAAAATGAACCGGTCCGTATTACGGAACGGATTCCGGCAAAGAAGCTGATCGTGACGCCAAAAGGAGAAAAGCTGGTCGATTTCGGACAGAATCTGACCGGACTTGCGGAAGTGAAAGTGCATGGGCAAAAAGGGCAGAAGATCGTGATCCGTCATGCCGAAGTTCTGGACAAGGACGGGAATTTTTATCCGGATACACTTCGTCAGGCAAAATCCGAGGATACATATATTTGTAATGGAGAGGAACAGGTCTTTATGCCGCATTTTACATTCCACGGATTCCGCTATATTTGTGTAGAGGGAATGGATGATATGTGCCTCGATCAGTTTACCGCCTGCGTGATGCATTCGGATATGGAAAAGTCAGGAGATTTTCAGTGTTCCAATCAAAAGGTCAATCAATTACAAAGTAATATCGCATGGGGACAGAGAAGTAATTTTCTTGATATTCCGACGGACTGTCCGCAGCGGGACGAACGTCTCGGCTGGACAGGAGATGCTCAGATCTTTTCGTGGACGGCGTCCTTTAACAGGAATACCGCGTTGTTCTTCCGGAAATGGATGCGGGATGTTGCGGCGGAATCTTCACTTGAAAAAGGTGTGCCGCATGTTGTGCCGGATATTTTGGGGTCGTACAGTTCTTCCGCATGGAGCGATGTGGCAGTCATCGTTCCGTGGGTCGTGTATCAGACGTACGGAGACAAAGGCATCTTGGAAGAAAACTGGAAATGTATGCATGAATGGGTAGATTATATTAAGAGTCAGTGTGGCGCAAACGGACTCTGGCAGACGGGATTCCAGTATGGCGACTGGCTGGCATTGGATAAGGAAGAAAGCGCAGACAGAACCGGAGCGACCGATAAATATATGATCGCAAATGCTTATTATCTATATGTGACAGATCTGGTAAGACAGACCGCGGAAGTGCTCGGATTTGCGGAAGAAACGGAAAACTATCAGAAATTATATGATACGACATTGGAAGCATTCCGTCAGGAATATTATACGAGTACCGGTCGGATCGTCAGCGAGACACAGACAGGCGCGATCTTGTCTCTGTATTTCAATCTGGCAAGAGAAAAAGACAGGGAACGTATCTTGCAGACATTAAAAACAAATATTGAAAATCACAAAAACCATCTTGCGACCGGATTTGTCGGAACGCCGTATCTGTGTCATACACTATCCGAAAATGGTGAGCATGAGCTGGCGGCGACGGTCTTTATGAAAGAGGATTATCCGTCATGGCTTTATGCCGTGAACATGGGAGCGACGACAATCTGGGAGCGGTGGAATTCGATCATGCCGGACGGAAGTTTTGACGTATCGGGAATGAATTCGTTGAATCATTACGCGTATGGTTCGATCGGAGACTGGATGTACCGCAAAGTGGCGGGAGTGAGCCAGTTGAAACCGGGTTATAAAAAATTCAAAGTGCAGCCGATGTTTATGAAAGGAATCGAAGAAGCAGGTGTAATGTTTGAATCGATTTATGGTCAGATTGAGAGCAAATGGAGCTGCAAGGACGGAAAAATCTGCGGCTATGTAAAAGTACCGGTCAATACAACGGCGGAGATCTATTTGCCGGAAAAAGAAGAGGTGCTCACCGTCGGATCCGGAGTATATGAATACGAATATGAGACGGCAACAAATCTGGCATATGAACGGTTCAGCATGGACAGTACGATGGGAGAAATTCTGGCACAGCCGCTGGCGGTGGAGATGTTTAATCAGATGGTTCCGGGCATGGCGGATAATCCGATGCTTGCCATGGCACATCAGATGACGCTTGCAGAACTGCTTGGAGCTGCACCGGAAGCAAGACCGTTGTACGAGGCGGTTGTGAAAGCGCTGAATGAAGTAGACAGACAAGCAGCAGGCGCGGAGAAATAAATCCAAGAGGTTATTTGAGGAAAAATCATATGCTGCTGGAGGGAGATTCATGTTAAGTATACAAGCCAAAATGTTAAATTTGATATTTCAAAAGATGCCGGCGGAGGATGTTAATGTAGAGCATAATTATCCAAAAGAACGTGCGAAGAATGCGGCGCGGAAAGTACCGAAATGTCCAACCGGAATTACACTTCAAGAAACTTTATTTGACGGGATTAGCGGAGAAATTATCATTCCGGTAAATGCGAGACAAGATAAAATAATATGGTTTATACATGGAGGCGGCTGTACTACCGGTTCCGCAAAAGAAAGTCGGGAGTGTACATATTATCTGGCGAAAACATTTGGATATACTATTATTTCAACTAATTACCGATTATCTCCGGAATATAAATGGCCTGCACAATTAAATGATTGTATGAAAGTATATAACAGCATTTTGAGCATGGGATATGATATGCGTAATGTTGTTCTTGTCGGAGGAAGTGCTGGAGGATGGTTGGCGTTATCTGTGACATTGCGTGTGCGGGATGAGGGGAAAATACTGCCCAAGGCAGTGTGTGCATTTTCTCCGATTACAAATCAGGCAGATGATCTTCCAAGCCATCATGGAAATGAAAAAACGGATTATATGTTGAAAAACACGTTATTTTGTGAGCGGCAAAATAGAGCTCTTTTTGGAACAGGAAAACCGTCAAGAGAACTATTGCTTAATTCATATATCTCTCCTTATTATGGAAATTATAAAGGAATGCCTCCGATATTTCTCGCGGTATCCGATTTGGAAGTGTTATATGATGATGCAGTGACGTTATATGAAAAATTGAAAGCAGAAAAGATATATACAGAACTTGAAGTTGGAAAAGGGCTATGTCATGCATATGCGACATTGCCAATGATGCCGGAAGCAAAGAAAACTTTATCGAATGCAGTTAAATTTGCAGAAAGTATTTCTTAGAAGAGAAAATATTAAGGAGGCAAACAATGATTTCAGAGCGGTATGATCTGTGGGAGACAGGAGAGTATGATTACCCGATGGCGTTTGGATTCATCCCAAATCTTGTCGGTTATCTTCATGAAGATGCGGAAAAAAGACCATGTATTTTAGTTGTTCCGGGCGGGGGATACTGTGTGGTATCTCCTACGGAGGGAGAGATCGTGGCGCTGGAGTTCTATAAAAAGGGATATAATACGTTTGTCTGCACATACACAACGAATCTGTTCGGTATCGCTCCGCTCCTGGATCAGCCGATGAAAGATTTATCCCGGGCGATCCGCTATATCCGGGCGAATGCCGAGACATTTCATGTGAAAGAAGATGAACTGACGATCTGTGGTTTTTCGGCGGGAGGGCATTTGTGCGGAAGTGTCTGTGTGCACTATGAAGATGTGAAAGACGAAAATCCGAAGTATTCCGCTATTTTCAACAGACCGGATGCCGCGATCTTGAGTTATCCGGTGATCACTTCCGGAGAAAAGGCGCATCGAGGCTCTTTTGAATCGCTGTTCGGAAAAGACGCGTCGGAAGAACAGTTGTCTTATATGTCTTTGGAAAAACATGTGACGCCGGATACGCCGCCTTGCTTTTTATGGCAGACGGCGACAGATGAGACCGTTCCGGTGGAAAACAGTTATCTGTTTGCGGAAGCATGTAAGGCAAACGGCGTGCCGTATGCGCATCATGTTTTTTCAAAAGGAAAGCACGGATTGTCTTTGGCGAATGAAGACTGGGCGAATGGAAATTTTGGCGGACAGTACACGGTCGAGCAGATCAAATGTCAGGTGAAAGCTACGGAAGAGGGAGTGCTTCCGCTTCCGGAAGAAGCAGTGGCGCGGATAAAAAAAGAATTTGGAATGCGTAAAAAAGAAGAATGCTCAGAAGAGAAAAAGAGGATCGGAGAGCCGTCTGAGGAGGTTGCGGTCTGGTCGGTTTTGGCAGATACATGGCTGAAATATAATCGAAAAGGGTGAAAGTGAAAAACGTATGAAACAGGTTTACAATCCATATTTACCTTTAAATGAATACATTCCGGATGGAGAACCACATGTGTTTGGAGATAGAGTTTATATTTACGGATCACATGACCGTGAGGGCGGCGAGACCTTTTGTGAGTTGGATTATGTGGTATATTCGGCGGATGTAGAGGACTTAACAGATTGGAAGTGCGAGGGGACGATTTATCGGGCGTCACAAGATCCGCATTGTCATGAAATTGTAAAAGATGCAGGGAAAAGAAAATATCTTTATGCGCCGGATGTTGTCCAAGGAACAGACGGTCGATATTATTTATACTATGCTCTTTCTGCATATGCCGGAAAAGGCGGATTTGACGGACCGATTTCCGTAGCGGTATGTGATACACCTGCGGGAAAATATGAATATTATGGAGATGTGCGTTATCCGGATGGAAAACTGATGTTGGATTATATTCCATTTGATCCGGGACTGCTCAATGATGATGGGCGGATCTATCTGTATTATGGATGGGCATTACCTATGAGACCGACGAAAAATCGTGTGATTCAAAAAATATATCGAAAAGTAATGCGGCGTATGTTTCCGAAAAAGACGGAAGAGGAAATCTATTCAACAAATCCGGGAATTATGGGCGGAAATGTGATGGAATTAGAGCAGGATATGTTGACTGTGAAATCCTTTCCAAAGCGAATGATTCCTTGTGAAATGGACGCTTCCGGCAGTGGTTTTGAAAATCATGCGTTTTTTGAAGCAAGTTCGATAAGGAAAATCGGAGATACGTATTATTTTATTTATTCTTCGTCAGCAAATCATGAACTTTGTTACGCGACAAGTAAATATCCGAATCGTGAGTTCCGGTATGGCGGTGTGATTATATCAAATGGAGATATCGGAATCAAAGGGCGAAAAGGGAAAGACAGAGTTGCTGTAACCGGAAATAATCATGGAAGTATTGAGTGCATTCATGGAGAATGGTATATTTTTTACCATAGGCATACGCATATGAGCAGCAATTCCAGACAAGGATGCGCAGAAAGAATTAAGATATGTGAAAATGGTTTCATCCCACAGGTGAAAATGACTTCTTGTGGTTTAAATCAGGGGGCGCTTGCGGCAGACGGTGATTATCCGGCAGTTATTGCATGCAACCTGACCGATGGAAAAATGCCGCATATAGGAAACGGGGTGTGCAGGCAGAAGAAACCACATATTACACATAAAAAAGAGGAACGGTTTATTACACAGATTCAGGATCATACATTGATCGGATATAAATATTTTTGTTTTGAGGGGAAAACGAAAATATTTGTAATGACGAGCGGTACAGGCAGCGGAAAATTCCTTGTATGTAATCGACCGGGAGAAATGTTGGGAGAGATCATGATCCGTCCGTCAAAAAAGTGGATCGAAAACGAAACAGTGATCGATGCGGAGGGAACTCATGCGTTGTACTTTATTTTTAAGGGAAAAGGTACGGTTGAGTTTTTAAGATTTGGATTTGCAAAAGAAAGTTGAAAAGAATGAAATTTCGAGGAATTGGCATTGTCCTGCATGTGTGGGACGGTGCCTCTTTCTTATTTTGACGATTATTGGAAGATACTGCATTTATAAAAACTGCCAGTTTCGGCAAAAACAAATCTGGAATGAGTTGATAAAAGTTGATATATTGCCGATAAAGCGGTATACTATATCATATAAAGGGTAAACACAGACTGGTCATAGAATGGAGGAACACAGATGCGGTATTGTTCAGTGATCGAGACGGCAAAAAAATGGAACATGTCAGAACGGAGTGTGAGAAATTACTGTGCGCAAGGGCGCGTGAACGGTGCATTCCTTACAGGGAAAACCTGGAATATTCCCGAAAATGCAGAAAAGCCGGAGCGTTCTAATAAAAAGAAAGTACAGCCGGTTACGTTGCTGGAGATTCTTCAAGAAGAGAAAGCAAGTAAGTATCCCGGAGGTATTTATCATAAAACACAGATTGATCTGACATACAACTCCAATCATATTGAGGGCAGTCGTTTGACGCACGATCAGACCAGATATATTTTTGAAACAAACACGATCGGTGTAGAAAATGAAGTGCTGAATGTGGATGATGTGATCGAAACGGCGAATCATTTCCGGTGTATTGATATGATGATACATGATGCAAAAACAGCGTTGACTGAAAAATTGATCAAAGAACTTCATTTGACATTGAAGAGTGGAACCAGTGATTCCAGAAAAGACTGGTTTGCTGTCGGAGATTATAAAAAAATGCCGAATGAAGTAGGCGGGATGACTACCGCACTTCTGGAAGAAGTCGCTGAGAAAATGAAAATTCTGTTGGAAGAATATAAGGGAAAAGAGAAAAAGAATTTTGAAGATATTTTGGATTTCCATGTGAAATTTGAGCGGATTCATCCGTTTCAAGATGGGAATGGGAGAGTGGGGAGATTGATCATGTTCAAAGAGTGTTTGAAATATAATATCGTCCCATTTATTATCGAGGATGATCTGAAAATGTTCTATTATCGCGGATTGAAAGAATGGGAGCGTGAAAAAGGCTATCTTACAGATACTTGTCTGACTGCACAGGATAAATACAAAGCTTATTTGGAATATTTTAAAATCGCTTACTAAAATCCGGGTATCAAATGTGTGAAAACAGAACAGCGTCGCTATACAAAGGAGAAATACTTGCGGCTTGAGACGTATTTCCCCTTGTACACTGACGCTAAATTGAACACAAAAAGACGATTTTCCGTATAACGCAAATATAGTTCCGCTGTTATAATAGTTCACATAAAGAGGAAAAGGAGCGACGTGAAAATGCGGCAGTATGAAATATTTGAAGTGAAGATCCAGGGAGAAGAGCCAAAAGGTTCTCAAGTGGAAGTGGATGTAAAGGGCAGGTTTTTCCATAACGGAACAGAGCAGATCGTGCGTGGTTTTTATGCCGGAGAGGACACTTATATTGTGAGATTTTATCCGGAAGAAGCCGGAAGCTACACCTATCAGATCGAGGGAGTTGCCGGAGCGGTCTCGGAGGAGGCGTGTATTGAGTGTAAACCGACGGAAAAAAATCGGCATGGTATGGTGCGCCCGTATGAAACACATTTTCGCTATGCGGACGGAACGTGGTTTTATCCGTTTGGAACAACGGTATATGCGTTTTCCCATCAGGAGGATGAACGGGTGGCAGAGACATTTGAAACATTGGCAGAAGCACCGTTTAATAAGATCCGGATGTGTGTGTTCCCGAAACATTACGACTATAATCACAATGAACCCCCTTATTATGCATTTGAAAAAACAGAGGGAAAATGGGATGTTCATAAGCCGTGTATGGCGTTTTGGGATCGCTTGGAATCCCATATCCGAAAGTTGGATGAAATGGGGATCCAGTGTGATCTGATCTTATTCCACCCTTATGACAACTGGGGATTTTCCAAATTGTCCAGAGAAGAAGCGTTTGTTTATCTGGACTATGTGACAAGAAGACTTGGTGCATTTCCGAATGTATGGTGGAGTCTGGCGAACGAATATGATCTGATGGATTACGAGATGGAAGATTGGGAGTGCTTCGCGCAGTTCTTACATGACCATGACGGATGGGGACATCTTCTGAGTAATCATCAGATCGTGTGCCCGTGGGATTTCTCAAATCCGAACACAACACATATTTGTCATCAGACATCGGAACTGGATTTTTTAAGCGGACAGATCCGGAAGTTTCAAAAACCATTGATGGTGGACGAGTGCTGTTACGAGGGAAATATTCCGTGGGATTGGGGAAATATCTCCGGATTTGAGCTGGTACACCGTTTCTGGACTGTATGCATGCAGGGCGGATATTGTACCCACGGTGAGACCTATTTGAACGAGGAAGAAGTGCTTTGGTGGAGTAAAGGCGGAAAACTGGTCGGGGAGAGCCCGGCGCGGATCGGATTTTTAAGAGAAATTCTGGAATCGCTTCCGGGACCGCTGACATTCAGCGGAAGAGACATCACGGAAGAATCGTTTGAGCAGATGAAAAAGGCGATCCCGGAAGAAGCGCGTCAGGAACCGTTTGTGAAACTGATGCTGAAACTGCCGTGGGAGGAAGCGAGAGGCATGGCAAACGCGGGACGGGAGATGGCAGGAAACTGCGGAGACGACGTTTATATGAAATATTACGGAAGACACAGAAAGAGCAGCGGGACGTTTGCATTGCCGAAAGAAAACCGGTATGATGTGGAAGTGATCGACGTGTGGGAAATGACACGTACGAAAGTATTGGAACAGGTGAACGGGGAAGTACAGGTTCCGCTTCCGGGAAAAGAGGGAATCGCAGTTCTTGCCCGTAAAAGATAGTGGAAAGGCAGTGGAATTATGGGATATCAGGAGGGAATGGACGATCTGGAAGAGTATCCGGTGGGCGTGAGGGTGCGGATCCTGGCGGCGCAGGTGAAAGCGTCCGCGAATCTGGCGACATGGCTTTTTCTGGGACAAGGAGAGATGTTTTTTTCTACCTGTGTGCATGAAAAAGAGTTTTTATCGTTTTTGAAACTGGGAAAATGTCTGGATTTTTTATATGAGTCGAAAGAAGAATGGGATCGTCCGGTGATATTGAGCGATCCGCTCGGTATGGTCTGGCTTGCGGAGAATGCTTATGTGGAAAATGAAGGAGAGACGGTACAAACAGAACAAACACAAAAGGGAAGATTGCTGATAGTGATCGGACCGTTGTTTTTGAGTCATACGTCGGTCAAACATATCGAGGAGTCTCTGCGGAGTTCGTCGTATTCGGTTCATATGCGCAGAGAGATGATGCGGACGCTTGCGGAAGTGCCTGTGATCTCGATGTCTGCGGTGAACCAGTATGCAAAAATCCTGCATTATACGCTGACCTCACAGCGGATCCAGACGTCGGATTTTATTTTCCAGAATGAGGCGACAAGGCTTTTGACGATGGGGGAAGAGTCGGAAGATTCGGTACAGTATCAGAGTCTTGAGCGGGTTGTGCAGGATGAAAAACTGATCTTGCAGGCGGTGAAAGACGGAAATCTGGATTACAGACAGATCATGGAACAAGGATCTAATTATCAGCCGGAGATGCCGTCCAATACCGGGGACGTCCTGCGGGACGGGAAAAATTCCGTGTTGATCTTTACGGCGCTGTGCAGCCGTGCGGCGATCGAGGGCGGTCTGGCGGTAAAGACCGCAAAAGAGATGGAGATGCGTTATATTTCGGAGACAGAGCGATGCGAGACGGTCACGAAGCTGAAAAGTCTGAAGAATATGATGCTGGATGATTTTGTACATAAGGTGCGGGAGAGCAAGGAAAATCCGATGATCTCCAAGACGACGCAGGAATGTTGTGATTATATCAGGACCAATGTGCTTCGTCCGCTGACCGTGGAAGAGATCGCAAAAGAAATGGGATATACAACGTATTATTTTACGAAGAAATTTTACAAAGAAATGGGGATCAAAGTAACAGATTATATCAAACAGGCGCGGATCGAATATGCGAAGATCGCCCTTTTGACGACGAAAAAGAGTATTCAGGAGATCAGCGATTCCCTGCAGTTCGGTACGAGGAATTATTTCAGCAAAGTATTTCATGAGATCGTCGGCATGACGCCCGCAGCTTATCGTGAAAAAGTAGGAAAGGAGGAAAATGTGTAATGAGATTGAAGAACGATGTAAATCTGGTGGATTTTTTAAATCAGGTTCAAAAATGTAAATATGACGTATATATGGAGACGGTGGAAGAAGATAAGCTGAATCTGAAATCGGTGCTTTCCCAGTATTTATTTGTCGTATTGGTGGAACAAAAAGACGTCTGGGATCACAGCAGGATCACCTGCGAAGAAGCGGATCGGGAGATCTTGGCCGATTATCTGGAAATGCCGTGAGGGCAGCGGAAAGATGAAAAAAATATCTGAGGGAAAGACTATTTCAAGAGCGGAAAGACCGAACGGTCAGAGGCTTTCGGAGTAGTCTTTTCTTTTATGTTTGAGAAACAGAGGAACAAGGACAACGGTAAAAGAATAAAGGGATAAAAATCAGCGTTTCTATACAATAATTGTATATGTGAACAGAGTGAGGCGAAAAAAGATAAGGATTCGCCAAATTTGATACATTAAGCAAATGGAAACCGCGTTATACTTAGTCCATCTTAAAAAGGCAGGTAATTGAAAGGAGAAAAAGGAAAATGGAAGAAGCAAAGAAAACAAATAAGAATCGCGATGATAAAGTCGGATTCGGCGGCTTGATGATCTGGAACAGCCGGGCGATTTCGACCGCAATATTTGTATTGGTGTCCAGTTTTTTGATGATTTATTGTACCGATACATTAAAGATCCCGGCAGCGATGGTAAGTATGATCCTTGTGGCAAGTAAAGTGCTGGACGGAATCACGGATATGTTTGCCGGATTTATCGTGGACCGTACCGAGACGAGATGGGGAAAAGCACGTCCGTACGAAATTTTTATCGTGGGACTCTGGCTCTGCACATGGCTGATGTTCTCTTGTCCGACCGGATGGAGCACCACGGTAAAATGCGTATGGATCTTCATTATGTATGCGCTTGCAAATTCGATCTGTATGACGTTTTTAACAGCGAATGGAACACCGTATACGATTCGTGCATATAAGGATAAGCAGATTGTAAAACTGACTTCTTACGGTAGTATCATTACGATGCTGGCAGCAGTTATTTTTAATATTATCTTCCCGACTTTGATGGCACAGATCGCAACTTCTGCTTCGGGATGGAGCAAATTGATTCTGATGCTGGCAGTTCCGTTGACGGCGATCGGACTGCTCCGTATGATTTTTGTAAAAGAAAAATATACGGTAGATACCGGAAAAGCGGATGGAGAAAAACTGAAAGTAAAAGATATCGGCGTCGTGCTCAAAACAAATAAATATATCCTGATCATTGCGCTGATGACATTCGTCTTTAATTTTGTGACGAATATGGGTGTGAATGTTTATTACTTTACATATATAGTAGGAAATGTTGGTCTGATGGGTGTGCTTGCAGCTGCACAGATTATTGTATTGCCTCTCGCGTTGATTTTTCCAAAATTGATCGCGAAGTTTTCGACGATCAATCTGATGATCGCTGGTTTTTTGATTTCAGCGGCAGGCTATCTTTTAAATGCGATTGCAGGCGGAAATGTTGGATTGCTTACAATCGGAGGCATTTTGACAGGGGCGGGTACGGTTCCGGCAAGTATGTTGATCGGATTGGTTTTGATTGAATGTGGCGATTACAACGAATGGAAAGGAATCCATCGTATGGACGGTACAATGGGAAATATCAATGGATTGGCAAGCAAAGTCGGCGCGGCGATCGGAACCGGAGCTCTCGGAATCCTGCTTTCCGCAGTCGGATACAGCGGAGATGCGGCAAATATGCCAAGCGCGGCGATCACAATGATCCGACTGCTGTATGGTATTATTCCGATGATATTGTATCTATTGACTGCTCTGACATTGAAAGGTTACAAACTGAATAAAATGATGCCGCAGATTAAAGCGGATAATGAAGCAAGAAGAGCGGAAGCGGAGAAAAACAAATAAGCTCTGTATAAAAAACAGACGCGAATGTGTCTGCAGTAAGGAAAGGAAAAATAATGAGCGAGATTTATGATGCAAAAAAAGATCCGCAGTTCCGTCAAGGATTTATCGATATCGATGAGATGCGGACGAGAAAATTAGAGGACGGAAGAGAATTGCCGTATCGCTATATGCACGGCGGTTTTGAGGGAACGGATGTGAAGTTTTCATTCTGCTTTCCGGAAAAAGAAGCGTATGAGGGGAGATTTTATCAGTATTTATCCCCGTTCCCGGGACCGGATGAGGAACTGGCATCCCTGCCGATGACCGGAGAGGATGACAAGATCGCATTTTGTCTGACGCACGGCGCATATTATGTGGAATCGAATATGGGATCGAAAGCTGTTTTTACCAATAGTGAGGACAGTACGATGACACATCGTTCCAGCGCCGCTTCGGCAGAATTTTCACGGGAGATGGCGCAGAAAGTATATGGGTATGAACACCGCCCTTACGGATATGTTTACGGCGGAAGCGGCGGAGGATACCGGACAATCTCATGTATCGAGAATACGAATGCATTTGACGGAGGCGCCCCTTATGTGATCGGTTCGCCCTATGCGATCCCGAACTGCCAGACGACACGGGCATATGCGGAGCGGATTTTACGCCACAAAATCCCGCAGATCATCGATGCGATGGACGCCGGCGGAAGCGGGGATCCATATGCGGGATTAAATGAGGAAGAGACAGCGGCGCTTCGGGAAGCGACTTTATTTGGCTATCCGTTAAAGAGCTGGTTCTGCAGTGCGGATCTGGATGATGGTGCGCTTCCGGTGCTGATGCCGGGAGTGAAGATGCAGGATCCCCAATATTTTGAAGATTATTGGAAAGTACCGGGATATCTGGGGGCAGATCCGGATGGGAATGCGGTAAGAGACAGGATCTGTCTGGACGGAAAGATCGCACAGGTAAATGTACCTGGATTGAAAGCACAGATCTTAGAGGGAAAGATCGACACGAGAAACGGCGTAAACGACGCCTGGAGAAAAATGATCGCATCCGAAGAAATGGATGACGAGCCGTGGGTGGAACTGGAAACGGAATTTCCGGGCGAAGATCCATATGTGAAAGGCGCGGTCATGACATTTCTTACCGGCGCTGCGAAAGGCAGACAACTTCAGCTCGGACGGATTGACGGGAACCGCATCTATCTGACGGACGGATTCGGAATGGACAGTCTGGCGGAAACATTGGGAATGCTTTCTCAGGGAGACGAGATCCACATGGATAATTCGGATTACGTTGCAGTTCAGACTTACCACCGTCATCAGGTTCCGTCAGCTGACTATCATGCATGGGATCAGTTCCGCGATGCGGACGGCAATCCACTGTATCCGCAGCAGAAAGTACTGCTTGGTCCGGGATTCAGCGGCGGCGGACCGGGATGTAAACAAAACGGACTGGTTCAGGCGAAAGTCCTGATCGTGGCGTCAATGATGGACGAACAGGCATATCCGTGGCAGGCGGACTGGTATCGCAGAAAGATCGCATCGGTGCATGACGGAAATGAAAAAGATTACTGCAGACTCTGGTATTTTGACAATGTTCTGCATGACGACCGGGCGGCTTCTGTGGATGAGCTTCGTGTGACAACGTATGCGCCCGGATTAAAACAGGCGCTTGTGGATCTTGCCGCATGGGTGGAAAAAGGGATCGAACCGTTGCCGTCAAGCAATTATCGTGTGAATGTGGGCTCGGTGGAAGTTCCGGAGTCCGCGGATGACCGCGGCGGAATCCAGCCGGTTGCATGTGCGCTTGTAAACGGAATGAAATGCGCGCATGTGAAAGCTGGGGAAAGTGTGCATTTTACAGTCGAGGCGGAAGTCCCGAAAGATGCGGGCGTACTGACGTATGTAGAGTGGAGCTTCGAGGGAGAAACCGATTATCCGTATAAAGGGGAATTTAAACTGACAGATCAAGGAAAATGCGGTACTGCAAAGGCGGAACATGTGTTTGCAAACCCGGGAACCTATTTCGTTGCAGTGCGTGTCAAATCTCAGCGAGACGGTGATAAGAGCGAACCGTTTACACAGATAAAAAATGTCGACCGCGTCAGAGTGGTTGTGGAATAAGGGGGATCTTGTCATGCAGATTTATGATACAAAGGTCAATCATCTGACCAATCCATTGGGCTTTCGGATGGACCGCACGGTATTTTCATGGAAAGTAAAAGATGCAAAGGGAACGCGGCAGAATGCGGCGAGAATCCGGATCGCTTCCGATACGGCAATGCAGGAAATCTTATATGATTCCGGCTGGGAGAAAGAGGCGGACAGCCTGTCATTCCCTGTAAAATCAGATTTGAAACCGCGCACACGATATTATTGGACTGTGGCAGTGGAAAGTGATGCGGGGGAACAGGAAACAAGTGATGTACAGTGGTTTGAGACCGCAAAACGCGAAGAAGACTGGGTCGGAAAATGGATCACCTGTGACAGTACCGAAAAGCGGCATCCGTATTTTGAAAAGGAAATCTGTCCGGCAGCAGGAAAAGAAGTTGCAAAGGCGAGACTTTACATTTCCGGGCTGGGGCTTTATGAAGCGTTCTATAACGGAGAGCGGATCGGAAACGAATATTTCACACCATACAGCAATGATTACAACGAATGGGTGCAGTATCAGACCTATGATGTGACGGAACAGATGAAGCATTCCGGAACATTATCCGTGCTGCTCGGAAACGGCTGGTATAAGGCGAGATTCGGGTTTACGGCAAAAGAGGATGTTGGTTTTTACGGAAATGAATGGAAGCTGATCGCAGAGCTGCATCTGGAATATGCAGACGGAACGGAAGACGTGATCGGTACGGACGAGAGCTGGATGGTACGGCGCAGTACGATCACGTTTTCCAATCTGTATGACGGGGAGCATCGGGATGATACATTGGAAAATGTTCCGGTCTGTCATGCTTCTCTTTGTGAAGCGCCGAAAGGAAATCTGGAAGAGCGGATGAGTCTTCCGGTGACGATGCATGAAGTGTTCGAGCCTGTGGAATTGATTCATACGCCGGCGGGAGAACAGGTCTTTGATCTGGGACAGGAAATTACCGGATTGTTTACATTGAACGTGCATGCGCCGGCCGGCACAAAGATCCATATCCAGACCGGGGAAATTCTTCAGGAGGGTAATTTCTACAATGCCAATCTGCGAAGCGCCAAATCCGAATATTTCTTTGTGACAGACGGAAGCGAACAGGTGCTGATCCCGCATTTTACATATTATGGTTATCGTTATGTAAAGGTGGAGGGGATCACAGACCTGAAAAAAGAGGATCTGAAAGGTCTGGCGCTGTACAGTGAACTGGATCCGGTCGGAATGATGACGACAGGACACGATCTTGTGAATCGTTTGATCGAGAATGTGCGCTGGGGACTGCAGGGGAATTTCCTGGACGTACCGACGGACTGCCCGCAGAGAGACGAACGGATGGGCTGGACCGGAGACGCGCAGGTATTCTCCCCGACCGCGACGTACTTGAAAGATACCTACACATTTTATGCAAAATATCTCTATGATATGGCGAAAGAACAGCGTGTTCTTGGCGGAAAAGTACCGGATGTTGTTCCGTCCTGCGGTGTGGAAAGCACAGCGTGCGTATGGGGCGATGCGTCCTGTATCATTCCATGGAATCTGTATCTGTTCTATGGGGATAAGAGCATTTTGGAAGACCAGTTTGAGAGTATGAAAAGCTGGGTTGACTATATCCGTAAGGTGGACGGAGCGGATCACGGATGGCGCTATGTATTCCACTACGGTGACTGGCTGGCGCTGGATAATCCGGTCGGCGGTGCGGAGCAGGTATTGGGTGCAACCGACGAAGAATTTATCGCCAATCTGTATTATGCGGTCAGTGCGGGACTGGTAGCCAATGCGGCGGCAGTGCTCGGTATGGAAGCGGAAGAAAAAGAATACCGTGCTTTATCCGAAGAACAGTTTGATGTTGTGAAAAAAGAGTATTACAGCGCAACCGGACGATGCTGCATCAAGACACAGACCGCGTTGATATTGACGTTGAAATATCATTTGTCGGAAAATGAAGACCTTGTAAAACGACAATTGAAAAAATTGTTTGAAGACAGCAACAGAAAATTAAAGACTGGATTTGTCGGAACACCGCTTCTTTGCAATGTGCTGACCGACTACGGAATGGAAGATCTTGCATATGATCTTCTTTTGAACGAGGAATATCCGGGATGGCTGCACGAAGTAAAATTAGGTGCGACGACGGTATGGGAGCGCTGGAACAGTCTGTTGGATGACGGAACGATCTCCGGTATTTCGATGAACAGCATGAATCATTATTCTTACGGATCTGTTCTGGAATGGATGTTCCGCCATGCTGCCGGGCTCAATACGATCGACGCGGTTCCGGGAATGCGAAAGATTGCGGTTGCACCGCTTTTGAACTGGAAGCTGCGCAAGATCGATGCGTCTTACGATTCTCCGGCAGGAATGTACCGGAGCGGCTGGGAACTGCCGGATCCGAAGCATGTGACGGTCCGGGTGAGCGTGCCGTTCGGATGCAGTGCGGATTTGATACTTCCGTTTGCCGGAGAGGAAGTATACAAGGATGCAACAAATCCGATGTTCGCAGATGTAGAAAATGGTGTCTGCCATCTGAAGCCGGGCGAGTATGCCGTGACATATGAACTGACGGAGTCGTTGAAAAAAGTATACAGTATTGACACTCCGATCCGGGAATTACAGAACAATCCGGAGACGGCAGATGTGCTTGGAAAATTTGTTCCGGCAAATGCGATCCCGAACCAGTATTTGGGGTATTCCATTCGTGAGATGAGTGAAAAATTCGGCGGACGTCTTCCGAAAGATGTAATGGAGATGTTGGATAAGAAACTGCGTGAACTCTAAATTATAAAACAGAAAAATCGTGAAACAGGAATGATCGGCAGGATGTGAGCGGTAAGGCTTATGTCCTGCCGATATTTGTGTTGTAATTTAAAAACGATTTAAAAACTTTTTTGCGGTGATTGGGAAAAGTCTTTTGATTTCTTTGACAAATTTTGCTATATTAATAGAGTTGGAGCGTGGGGAGAATCGAAAGACGCTTTCAATTGTGAAAGGAGCAGTTATTATGCAGAAGATAGAATTTTCAGATATGGTCAACGGCTTTCAGTCGGGAGTATTTGCCATGTTGAATGAAAAGAAAGAAGAATTATTAAAACAGGGACTCAGCGTGTATAATCTCTCGATAGGTACGCCGGATTTTCCGCCGGCGCCGCATATTATGAAAGCGATGCAGAAAGCCTGTGAAGATCCGGAGAATTATAAATATGCGTTGGAAGATCTGCCGGAACTGACGGCGGCAGTGCAGTACCGTTATCGGAAACGGTTTGGCGTGGAATTGAAGTCCGATGAGATCATGTCGGTGTACGGATCGCAGGAGGGAATGGCGCATATCGGACTTGCACTGTGTAATCCGGGAGATACGATCCTTGTGCCCGATCCCGGATACCCGTTGTTTGCAATGAGCGGTGTGATGGCAGGCGCTAAGGTTGAAACGTATTCGATCACGGAAGAGAACGATTATCTGCCGGATCTGGATGGAATCCCGGAAGAAGTTTTGCGGCGGACAAAATATATGATCGTTTCTTACCCATTGAATCCGGTCTGTGTATGCGCCCCGGATTCATTCTATGAGAAACTGATCGCATTTGCGAAAAAACATCAGATCATTATCTTACATGACAATGCCTATTCCGATATTATTTTTAAGAGAAAACAGGGAAGATCTTTTTTGTCATTTGAGGGGGCGAAAGAAGTCGGCGTGGAATTTTATTCTCTGTCAAAGTCTTATAATCTGACCGGGGCGCGGATTTCTTTTGTCGTAGGAAACGCTCAGATCGTGGAGAAATTTAAAATCCTCCGCTCTCAGATCGATTATGGGATCTTTCTGCCGGTGCAGTATGCCGCGATCGCCGCGCTGACGGGACCGGATGATTTTGTGGAAGAACAGCGGAAAAAATACGAAGCGAGAAACAGGGCTTTGTGCGGCGGATTCCGGAGGATCGGATGGAATGTCAAAGACAGCGACGGAACGATGTTTGTGTGGGCAAAGATACCGAACGGGTATCCGTCTTCTTTTGATTTTTGTATGGAGCTGATGGAGAAGACCGGACTGATCGTGACGCCGGGAAGCGCATTTGGCAAAGGCGGAGAGGGCTATGTGCGGATGGCGCTTGTGGCAGACGAAGAAAAGATTGCGGAGATCATAGAAGCGGTGGATGCATCGGGGATTTTACGCGATGCACAATGAAGTGTAACGAATACGCCGACGCTAAGAAAGGGTGGTAACAGATGAATTTTCATGAGGTAATACAACAGGCAAAGAGCTGCATCGGACCGTTCTGCAAGGCGTGTCCGGTATGCAATGGAATCGCATGTAAGAATACAATGCCGGGACCCGGAGCGAAAGGAACCGGAGACGGTGCGGTACGGAACTATCAAAAATGGCAGGAAATCCGGGTGAACATGGATACGCTCTGCGAGCAGAAAGCGGTGGATACGCAGGTGAGATTATTTGGAAAAACATTTGCGGGACCTCTGTTTGCGGGACCGGTCGGAGCTGTGAAGCTGCACTACGGTGAAAAATATACCGATCAGGAATACAATGAGATTCTGGTGGAGGGATGTGCTCAAAACGGCATTGCGGCATTTACCGGCGACGGAACGGATCCGAATGTAATGATCGAAGCGACGGCGGCGATCCGAAAGGCAAACGGAAGCGGAATCCCTACCATTAAACCATGGGATATGGAGACGATCCGGGAAAAACTGGAACTGGTCAAAGCAAGCGGAGCGTTTGCGGTGGCGATGGATATCGATGCGGCAGGGCTTCCTTTTCTGCAAAATCTGAATCCGCCGGCGGGGAGCAAATCGGTGGAGGAATTAAAAGAAATCGTGAAGATGGCAGAGATCCCATTTATTTTGAAAGGAATCATGACTGCCAATGCGGCAAGAAAAGCAAGGGAAGCGGGAGCACAGGGGATCATTGTCTCCAATCATGGCGGACGTGTACAGGATCAGTGCCCGGCGACTGCGGAGGTGCTGGCAGAAATTGTGGATGCCGTGGGAGAGGACATGACGATCCTTGTGGACGGAGGAATCCGCAGCGGCGTCGATCTGTATAAGGCGTTGGCGTTAGGAGCCGACGGCGTTCTGGTAGCGAGACCGTATGTGACGGCAGTTTACGGCGGACAAAAAGACGGCGTGACCGCGCTCACCGAAAAATTGCTCGGGGAGTTAAGGGACACGATGAAGATGTGCGGAACCTATACGTTGGGGGAGATCGGAAGAGAAAATATCCGCCAGCCGCATCTGGGATAAGTATAAAAGCCGACACGAAGAAAAGAGCATGAAAAATAATACAGACAGGAGAGAATGCATATGCGCAGAATCGCAAAATTTCATAAAGTGAGCAAAGAACAATTTCAAAAAGACTGGATCGATACGTTTGGAGAAAACGACCGGCAGACCGGAACCCCGGAAGATATTTATCAAGAGATCAAATTGCCGCGGCGTGCGACAGCCGGATCGGCAGGCTATGATTTTTTCGCACCGGTCGATGTGACGTTAAAACCGGGGGAGACGATTAAGATCCCGACGGGAATCCGGGTGGAAATGGAACCGGAATGGGTGTTGAAATGCTATCCGAGAAGCGGACTTGGATTCAAATACCGTCTGCAGTTAAACAATACGGTCGGAATCATCGACAGCGATTATTTTTACTCGGACAATGAGGGGCATATGTTTGCAAAGATCACCAATGACAGCAACGAAGAGAAAACCCTGGAGATCAAAAAAGGCGACGGATTTATGCAGGGGATTTTTGTGGAATACGGGATCACGGTGGATGACGATGTGACGGATGTGAGAAACGGCGGATTCGGAAGCACAACAAAAAAGGAATAATTTTCAAACAGACCGGAGAATCTAACTATATCAAAAATATGGCAGCTGCCGTTTGAGAAAGGAAAGATTCGATGGTTGAAAAAGATACAAAAAAAGTAGGATGTTCGTTTCAGGAGAATATTGCGTATCTGGAACGAGTACTGCCGGTAAAAGAAAGTTTTGATATTGTGCGGCGGGATATGGAGATCGGAGAGCGGGCGGCGACGTTCTACTTTATAGACGGGTTTACAAAAGACGAGTCCATGCTGAAGATCATGGACTCTTTATTTAGTGCGAAAGCGGAGGACATGCCGGAGGACGGAACGACATTTGCCAGACGGCATATTCCCTATGTTGAGGTGGACCTTGTTCAAAGTTTTGACGAAGTATTCCGGAATCTGCTATCCGGGGCAACCTGCTTGTTTATCGAGGGATATGAAGTGTGTTTTGTGATCGACTGCAGGACGTATCCGGCGCGGAGTGTGGACGAACCGGACAAGGATAAATCACTGCGAGGCTCCAGAGACGGATTTGTGGAAACGATCGTGTTCAATACGGCGCTTCTCCGCCGCAGGATCCGGGATGCAAATCTGGTCATGGAGATGACCGAAGCCGGACAGACGTCGAGAACGGATATTGCGATCTGTTATATGAAAGACCGGGTGGATCCGGAATTATTGAAAAATGTGAGCAGCCGGATTGAAAAACTTCAGATCGACGATCTCAGGATGAATCAGCAGAGTCTTGCGGAAGCGCTGTTCAAACGGAAATGGTTCAACCCGTTTCCGAAATTCAAGTTTACCGAGCGTCCGGATACGGCGGCGGCTTGTCTTTTAGAGGGGAAAATCGTGATTTTAGTGGATAATTCCCCGTCAGCGATGATCCTGCCGACTTCGATTTATGATATGGTGGAAGAGGCGAACGACTATTATTTTCCGACGATCACCCGTGTGTATCTGAAATTTTCGCGGGCGCTGATCACATTCGGCACGGTATTTTTGACGCCGGTCTATCTGCTTTTTATGCAGAATCTGGAATGGCTTCCGGAGATGTTCCGATTTACGGTCGTGCAGGAGCCGGTATATGTGCCGCTGATCTTCCAATTTCTCCTGTTGGAGCTTTCGATCGATGGACTTCGGCTTGCTGCGATGAACACGCCGAGTATGTTAAGCACCCCGCTGAGTGTGATCGCCGGTCTCGTGATGGGAGAATTTGCGGTGTCTTCCGGCTGGTTTAACGCCGAGATCATGCTGGGGATGGCTTTCGTTGCGGTGGCGAATTATACCCAGCCTAATTTTGAACTGGGATATGCATTGAAATTTATGCGGCTGATGCTGCTGATCCTGACGGCATGTTTCAATGGAACCGGATTTGCGGTCGGTTGTGTTCTGGTTGTATGTTTTCTGGCGTTTAACAAAACACTTTCCGGTCGGAATTATTTGAATGTGAAATTGAATTGACAGCGTCGGTGTATAAGGGGGAATCGTTCTGTGAAGAGCAGATTTGAGACCCTTTGTACACCGACGTTACTTGGAAAGTGGAATATTTCCCAAAAAAATTTTGAACTGAAAAGAAAAAAGTGGTATGATAGTACGGTCAGAAGAGAGTAGGAGGGAAGACAAATGAGAGATTATGTAATTACTGTAAACAGCACGGTAGATTTGCCGAAAGAGTGGCTGGAAGAGCGCAAAGTTCCCGTGATTCCCCTGAAATATACGATTGATAATGAGACGTATACCGATATGGAGGGACTGTCGTCAAAAGAATTTTTCGGAAAGCTCCGTGACGGAAAGATGGCGACAACATCACAGATCAATCCGGAAGAGGCGAGAGCACAGTTGGAACCATTTTTAAAAGAGGGAAAAGATGTGCTGCATCTTGGATTCTCATCCGGTTTAAGCGGAACGTACAACAGTATGCGGATCGCCGGAGAAGAATTAAAAGAGGAATATCCGGAAGCAAAGATCATCATCATCGATACGCTCTGCGCATGCCTTGGAGAGGGACTGCTGCTTTATAAAGCACTTCAGCAGAAAGCATCCGGAAAGACGATCGAGGAGACTGCAAAGTGGGTGGAGGAAAATAAACTTCATATCTGCCACAACGTGACGGTGGCCGATTTGTTCCATCTGCACCGCGGAGGACGGATTTCCAAGGCATCGGCGGTTCTCGGATCTGTCGTTCAGATCAAGCCGATCATTCATATGGATGAGAACGGAAAGCTGCAGGTTGTCGGAAAGGAACGCGGACGTAAAAAATCACTGAATAAAATCGTAGATATGGCAGTGGAACAGATCAAGGGATGGGACAATGATATTGCCATGATCACACATGGCGATTGTCAGGAAGATGCAGAGTATGTAGCGAAACTGGTCCGGGAAAGGCTGGGAATTGAAAATATTCTGATCAATAACATCGGAACTGTGATCGGCAGTCATACAGGACCGGGAGTCGTCGCGGTGTTTGTGATGGGAAACAAGCGATAGTCGTAATAGCGGTGATAGAAGTAAAAGAAAAGAAACGGAAAGGAATGTGAAAAATTCCGATCCGTTTCTTTTTTTGTTGTTTTTATAATGTGTAGATTCCGGCTGCGTTTAAAACGGAGCTGATCAGGATTGCGATCAGGATCACCGGGGCTACCCATTTGATCACGACGGTAAACAGAGTCACACTTTTGAATTTGGCGCCCTCTGTGTTCGCCTCGTCGATGATCGTCTTTGGCTTGATGACAAATCCGACAAAGAAACAGGTCAGCAGCGCAACGATCGGCATCAGAATGCTGTTGCTGATGAAATCCCATGCGTCTAAGATCGACATTCCAAGCGGCTGGATGAAATCCCATACGCCGAAACCAAGGGAAGACGGAATTCCCATAAGGAGACAGTAGACAAGAACAATGATCGCTGTTTTTTTACGTTCCCAGTGGAAATAATCCATCAAGATCGAAACGATCGTTTCCATCAGGGAGATGGAAGAGGTCACTGCGGCAAAAAATACGAGGATGAAAAATGCGGTTCCAAGTACAGAGCCGAACGGCATGGATGCAAATACTTTCGGAAGCGTGATGAACATCAGCCCCGGTCCGGCATTGAGTGCGTCTGTGTTTCCGCCGGAAAAAGCGAAAACAGCCGGTACGATCATCAGTCCCGCGAAGAAAGCGATACCGGTATCGAAAATCTCGATCTGACGGACAGAGTGCTCCAGATTTGTACTGCGTTTCATGTAAGAACCGTAAGTGATCATAATTCCCATTGCCAGGGACATGGAATAAAAAAGCTGTCCCATTGCTGCGAGAAGCGTCTTCAAAGAGAAGTCGGACATATGCGGCGTAATATAGTATTTCACGCCCTCCCATGCGCCGTCGATCGTCAGGACATAGAGTGAAATCCCGATCGTAAGGACAACGAGCAGCGGCATCATAAACTGACTGACTTTTTCGATTCCTTTTTCAACTCCGAAAAGTACAACGATCGCAGTGAAGACCATAAACAGGGCGAACCAGAAGATCGGCTGACCTGTCTGACCGATAAATTCGGAAAAATAAGTGTCTTCGGCAGCCTGTGTCGCCTGACCGCTGATAAAGACGGTGAAATATTTGATGACCCATCCGCCGATCACAGAGTAGTATGGCAGGATCAGGATCGGAACAAGCGCGGCAAGAACGCCGATGAAGCGGTATTTTTTGTTTAGGGCGCTGAACGCTCCGATTGCGCTGAGACGGGTCTTTCGTCCTAATGCGATTTCGGCGGTCATCAAAGCGAAACCAAATGTTACCGCAAGTATGATGTAGCAGAGCAGGAATGTTCCGCCGCCGTACTGTGCGACCAGATACGGGAAACGCCAGATGTTTCCGAGACCGACAGCAGAGCCTGCCGCCGCAAGGATAAATCCGATTTTACTGGTGAAATTACTTCTGTTGTTTGTCATATAACGAAAACCTCCAATATTTTTATTTTTATATCAAAAGAGCAAAGTCTTTTTCTTTTCATGATTACTTCTTTGACAACGGTATCTGTGCGGGGAAACCGACCGGGGTTGGCATCATCCGATACCGCCGAAGAAAATACCGAGAATGTATACGGCGACAGCTACGCCGCAAAATACATATTTTGTCATCGGTTCCAGCCACTTGCCGACCGGTTTCTTTCGTCCCTCCTGAATCGCATTGCGGGCGAATCGGCTTCCGCATACCCAGAACATCGTAATACCGGCAAGGAGCGCGCCGAGCGGAATGACATAGATGGAAATGCTGTCCATCCAGGCGCTTAACAGGTCCCCCTCCACGAAGACACCGACGCCGAGAGTTACGATGCCGACAATGGCAAGGGACAGTTTGCGCGGCAGATGAAATCTGGTCTGCAGCGCTTCGACCGGGCTCTCCAACAGGTTCATAAGCGAAGTGACGCCTGCAAACAGAACCGCCAGGAAGAAGATCACGGCGAAGAGCCGACCAAACGGTAAATTCTGAATGACAGTCGGGATCGTGATGAACAAAAGTCCCGGTCCGGAGTTTGGAGCCATATTGTAGGCGAAAACAGCCGGAATGATCACAATGCCGGCGAGGATCGCGGCAAGCGTATCAAAGATCGCCACATTTTTTGCACTGCTTAAAATATCGACATCTTTATTTAAGTAGCTTCCATATACGACCGTTCCGCTTCCTGCCAGTGATAAGGAGAAGAACGCCTGCCCCATCGCATAGACCCATGTTTTCGGATTGAGCATGGCGCCCCAATCCGGACGGAACATATATTCATATCCGGCGGATGCGCCCGGAAGTCTGGCAACCTGTACTGCCAGCAGCAAAAATAAAACGAAAAATGCCGGCATCATAAATTTGTTGATCTTCTCGATTCCTTTTGCGACCCCAAAAGACATACAGAGCAGGACGATCACGAGTCCGAGCGTGTGCCATGGGATGCTGCCGAAGTTGCTTGCCAGAGCGCCGAATTCAGCGCCTGCGTCATTCGTCTCTATAATACTGCCGCTAACGGAGGCGAACAGATAGCGGAGGATCCAGCCGATCACGACACTGTATCCGATCGCAATCCCGAGAGAACCGATGACCGGGATCAGACCGATCAGTTCACCGATACGGCTTCCTTTCTTTTTCATCTGGAAAGCTTTTGTAAAAGCGCCGAGAGGACCGGTCTGCATGGAACGACCGAAAGCCATCTCGCCGATCACACCGGTATATCCTATTAAAATAACGAAGAGGATATAGGGAATCAGGAAAGCGGCTCCGCCGAATTCGCCGATCCGGTAAGGGAAAAGCCAGATATTTGCCATTCCCACGGAACTGCCGATACAGGCAATGATAAATCCCCACTTATTTTTGAACTTGTCATTTGCTGTGGATTGGTGTATCATTTTCATGTCTTGTCAAAATCCTTTCTTGCGTTAAAGTATTGCTCTATTATAGCATACTTTGTCATAAAAGAAAGAAAAAAAGAACAAAAAATGAAAATTCTATAAAAAATAGAAAAAATACATTTCTGCTTGACATTGGAAGCAGGGTATGCTAGAGTAATTAGTGCGTGAGGCGAAAAAGAAAGCAGAGTATCCGCTCTCACCGCAGCATAATCAGGTGACTGCGGTTGATATTGAAGAAGTACGATATAATGACAGAACTGAGAAGTTTGCTTTTTGTCAGAAGTATTTTGGATGATCGAGTGGATAATCACTCGATTTTTTATTTTACATAAATGAATGTAAAGTGAAAGCGCGTTCTTATCGTCTGAGAGCCTGAAGGAAATTCATGTGACGGAGGTATACGACAATTAGCGATTTAATGATTAACGAACAGATCAGAGACAAAGAAGTACGTCTGATCAGCGCAGATGGGGAACAGTTGGGAATTATGTCAGCACGGGACGCTTACAAACTGGCGCAGGAAGCCGAGCTTGACCTTGTAAAGATCGCGCCGACAGCAAAACCGCCGGTGTGCAAGATCATTGATTACGGCAAGTACAAGTACGAGCTGACAAGAAAAGAAAAAGAAGCAAAGAAGAAGCAGAAGACTGTTGAAGTGAAAGAAGTGCGTTTATCGCCGAATATCGATACCAATGACCTGAATACAAAGGTGAACAATGCAAAGAAGTTCATCACAAAGGGGAACAAAGTGAAAGTTACATTACGTTTCCGGGGCAGAGAGATGGCGCATGTTCAGCAGAGCAAGCATATCCTTGATGATTTTGCAAAACTTCTGGAGGATGTTGCGGCAGTTGAGAAGCCGGCAAAGTTGGAAGGTCGGAATATGAGTATGGTTTTAACTGTAAAACGTTAAAAATATTTAGGACTTTGGTCCGGCAAGGCACAAGCACATAAAAGGAGGAAATTATCATGCCAAAAATCAAAACAAATAGAGCGGCAGCAAAGCGCTTCAAAACCACAGGTACAGGAAAGCTGAAAAGAAATAAAGCTTATAAGAGCCATATCTTAACAAAGAAGACTACAAAGAGAAAAAGAAATCTCAGAAAGTCTACAATTACAGATGCAACAAACGTAAAGAACATGAAGAAAGTATTACCATATCTGTAAGATTCGGTTAAGAGAAGGAGGAGTCGAAAATGGCAAGAATTAAAGGCGGAATGAACGCAAAGAAGAAGCACAATAGAACATTAAAACTGGCGAAAGGATACAGAGGAGCACGTTCCAAACAGTACAGAGTTGCAAAACAGTCTGTTATGCGTGCACTGACATCTGCTTACGCAGGAAGAAAACAGCGCAAACGTCAGATGCGCCAGCTCTGGATCGCTCGTATCAACGCAGCGGCAAGAATGAACGGTCTGTCTTACAGCAAATTCATGTATGGTCTGAAGCTGGCTAACGTGGATATGAACAGAAAAATGCTCGCTGAGCTTGCTGTAAATGATAAAGAGGGATTTGCAACGCTTGCAGAACTTGCGAAAACAAAACTTGCTTAATTGGGAAGCGGTTATTGATTTTCAGTAATATATAGGAAAAGAACAAAAGATGCAAAGGGAAAAGAAATTTTCTTTTTGCATCTTTTTTGTATAGATGAAGCAAATTTTAAGAAAGTTAAAAAATAGTTGACAATTAGAATTTATCATGGTAAAGTGTTACAAAACCAATGAGGAAGAGTAAGTACCTTATGGAACGGATTACCCAGAGAGCTGCGGGTGGTGGGAGCGCGGCAGATCAGCCAGAGGGGAATGGACTTCCGAGGGCGAGCAGAATTTTTTCAGGATTTTTTGAAAATGTATGAAAGATAGTATGTGAGCCGGAGAGCTGCTCCGTTATCAAGCAGAGCATATGTCGGTATGCGTGAGAGGATGTTTGGATAAACATCAAGCTGGGTGGCACCGCAGGAGTTGTAAACATATACTCTTGTCCCTGCAAGTAGATTGCGAGGACAGGAGTTTTTTTATTACCATATTTGTTCTGTCCCGTAGATATCGTCGGCAGACCGGAGAAAATATCTCTTGTCTACTGACAGTAAGAAAGGAGAAGATAGAAATGAGCGAAAAAAAGATCCCTTACAAAATTTACTTAGAAGAACACGAGATGCCGAAGCAGTGGTATAATGTCAGAGCTGATATGAAAAATAAACCGGCGCCGCTCTTGAACCCGGCAACACATGAACCGATGAGCGCGGAAGAACTTGGAGCTGTATTTTGCGATGAGTTGGTAAAGCAGGAATTAAACAATGATGACCGTTACATTGATATTCCGGAAAAAATCGGCGATTTTTGTAAAATGTACCGTCCGGCGCCGCTTGTAAGAGCATACTGTCTGGAAGAGAAACTTCAGACGCCGGCAAAGATTTACTATAAATTTGAGGGAAATAATACAAGTGGAAGCCACAAATTGAATTCGGCGATCGCACAGGCTTATTATGCGAAAGAGCAGGGATTGAAAGGTGTGACAACGGAAACCGGAGCGGGACAATGGGGAACGGCATTATCGATGGCGTGCGCATATCTGGATCTGGACTGCAAAGTTTATATGGTGAAATGTTCTTATGAGCAGAAGCCGTTCCGCCGTGAAGTGATGAGGACATACGGAGCGAGTGTAACGCCGTCGCCGTCAGAGACGACAGAAGTCGGAAGAAAGATCCTGGAAGAACATCCGGGGACGACGGGAAGCCTTGGATGTGCGATCTCGGAGGCAGTGGAAGCGGCAACCAAAACGGAGGGATATCGCTATGTGCTCGGAAGTGTGCTGAATCAGGTGATGCTGCATCAATCGGTGATCGGTATGGAGACGAAGATCGCGATGGATAAATACGGCGTCAAGCCGGATATCATCATCGGCTGCGCCGGCGGTGGTTCCAATCTGGGCGGATTGATCGCTCCGTTTATGGGGGAACAGCTCAGAGGAGAGGCGGATTATCAGTTCATCGCAGTGGAACCGGCATCATGCCCGAGTTTGACGAGAGGAAAATTTGCCTATGATTACTGCGATACCGGTATGGTGTGTCCGCTGGCGAAGATGTATACACTCGGGAGCGGATTTATCCCATCGGCAAATCATGCCGGAGGACTTCGATATCACGGCATGAGCCCGATCTTATCCCAGTTGTATGCAGACGGCTATATGGAGGCTCGTTCGGTAGAACAGACCGCAGTGTTTGAGGCGGCGGAACAATTTGCGAGAATCGAGGGAATCCTCCCGGCGCCGGAGAGTAGCCATGCGATCCGTGTAGCGATCGACGAGGCGATGAAGTGCAAAGAAACCGGGGAAGAAAAAACAATCTTATTCGGTCTGACCGGAACGGGATATTTTGATATGTTTGCTTATGAGAAATTCCATAATGGAGAGATGAGTGATTATATTCCGTCGGATGAAGATCTGAAGCCAGGATTCAATAGTCTGCCGAAGATGTGATGAGGGATACGGAACAGAAAGAAACGAGAGAACGGAAGAACCGAAGAGACGGAAACTAAAGAATAGAAGAAATAAGATAAGGGGTGACCGAAACAAGAAACTGTTTTGATCACCCCATTTTCGTGCAGTGTGTCCAGCGAAGCTGGACCACACTTGCCGGTGTAAGTCCGGTCACGGTAAT
>OGUD01000027.1_pt1 | contig 139374 bp, 118 predicted proteins | sample 1573671 | NCBI WGS metagenome assembly OGUD01 (sample SAMEA2582065, study PRJEB24529) | metagenome | biome: Human gut stool | place: China | collected 2011 | reverse complement strand
ATCCATTTGGATATGGCCTGAGTTACACAACATTTGAGGTATCAGATATTCATTTAGATCGGACATGGATGGATACATCGGGACAGATTGAAGCGGAGGTGACTGTAAAAAATACAGGAAACTGCACGGGAACAGAAACCTTGCAGCTTTATATCCATGATATTGCGGCTTCTGTAGTGCGTCCGGTCAAAGAATTGAAAGATTTTAAGAAGGTTACGCTTTTGCCTGGAGAGGAAAAAAAGGTAGTCTTTACCATAACAGAACAGGAACTGCGTTTTTTGACAGAGGATGGAATCTATGCGAGCGAAGCAGGAGAATTTGAAATATTTATCGGAAAAGACAGTTTGACAGGTAATAAAGCTTCATTTGTATTGAAAAAATGATCTGCATAAGTCTGAGATTTTTCATGATACTCTAAATAGAATGTCATCGGTTATGACACAGCATTTATGTGAAGAAATTTAAGAGCCCGGCTTCGAAAAAGTCGGGCTCTTGGTATAAAATGAATGTATGATCAATGGAATCTCCGGAGTGAGCTTTACCTGGCAAAGCTGATACTGCACTCACGGAAAAAGGATGTGAGATGGCGGATAAAGTTATTGAGATATTTGAGATGACAGATGGTATAATGAAAAGCGGCATGAGTGAAAAGGAGAAATGCAATGGGCTATTTAATTTCAGAGACAACAAAAGAAGAACGCGAGAAGATCGTGGCGGAATCATTAGGAAATATTGATGCAGCCTGTGATGGCTGCATGTCCGGACTCGTGGAAATGTATCAGGATTACATCGACGGGAAAAAAGAACTGCGTGAGATCAATATGGAGTTCAATGCCCGCTATGTGAAAAGTGAGGATATGCCGGGAAGGGAAGGCCGCGGATATCAGGGAAGATAAGGAGGAAAATCAAATGAGTTTCGTAAAAGGAATCCATCATGTACGTTTGAAAAGCAGCCGGATTTGAAAAAAAGAGAGTGCGGGCGGCTTTGGCAGCAGATGTTGAAAATTAAAGTCAACTAAAATTTACGAAAAGCCAGTTATCAAATCTTCCAGAGCATGGTATAATGGTAAAAATGTACTATTTATGTGCAGGAGCAGAAAGGGGAGCGTAAATTATGACATTTGCGGCTGGGTGGCTGTTACTTCATATATTTGGTGTTCTTGTGGCTTTTGATTTACTGGTGATCGTTTTTCGGAAGGAAGATACAAACTATAGAGGGGAGCTTATCTTAACGATTGCCTGCTGTCTGGTGACACTTGTGGCAAAAAGTATTTACATTGTGGGCGGTCAGAAAGAAACTATGGTCGTGATCGGGAAAATGGAATACCTGGGAAAATGTTTTGGTAATTTCTGTGCCCTCATGTTTATGATACGCTGGAAAAATATAAAAATCCCACAGTGGGTGATCCATCTGCTTCTTGTGGTAAACATGGGATTTTATGTTATGATCGCAACCGTTGATTATCATCATCTATACTATAAAGATTACTGGCTGGCTCCTTCGAAGGCAAACCTGAACGGATATACGCTGGAAATCTCTCCAGCACCAATGTACTATGTCTATATGGCTTTCTTACTGGCAGAAATCATGACCACGATCGGCATCATCATCTCTTCCTACTGCTCTCAGAGAAGTATGCCCAATAAAGGAAAAATCCATTTTCTTATGATCGCAGCGATGCTTTCACCAATGCTTCTGTTGTCTCTTCGCATTTTAAAAATTCTAAAAGGAGATGATCCAACACCTCTTGGAATTCTGTTGTCCTGTATCTTTATGAGCATTGCCGTTGTAAAATACGGCTTGTTTGATCCTGTCAAAAATGCAAAAAATTATATTATTGATAATCTGAAAGAAGCTGTCATTGTAACAGATGCGGATCACCGTTTCCTTTTTTTAAATTCGATGGCGGATAAAATTATTACTTCTATAAATAAGGAACAGGGATATAGCACGGATGATAAGATATATGCATTTATTCAGGGCAGTCAGGATTTTTTGACTGGAAAGACCGGCATTATCAGGTGGAAGAAACGGTATTAAAGGACAATGAACTGATACAGGGATATATGATGACGATTGTTGATGTGACAAAGATCATAGAGCAGAACCATCTGATGAAGCGTCTTGTATTACAGACGGAAGATGCCAACCGTGCCAAAACCAACTTCGTTTCGAATATGTCACATGAGATACGTACGCCGATGAACTCTATTGTGGGAATTACAGAGATCTTACTGCGTTCCCGGCATTCACCGAAGGAGCAGGAATATCTGCTGAATATCCAGAGTTCCGGGCGTGTGCTTCTTACAATCATCAATGATGTGCTGGATTGTTCAAAGATGGAAGCCGGTAAAATGCAGCTGTTTGATGAACCGTATGATACATGTTCACTGTTTCATGATCTGAGGATCAGTATGGAAAACAGGATCGGACATTCCGGTCTGGAACTGATCTATGATATTGATCAGGATATTCCATGTAAGCTGAAAGGGGATATGGGGCGTATCCGTCAGGTCATCATAAACCTGGTGAATAACGCCATTAAATATACAGAGAAAGGCAGCGTCCGCTTTTCCGTGCATGTCAGACAGAAAAATACGGATAAAGTAATGCTTTATTATGAGGTGGCAGATACCGGGATCGGAATCCGCAAGGAAGATCAGAAAATTCTGTTCGATGCGTTTCAGCGCGTGGAGATGGACAGAAACCGTTATGTGGAAGGAACCGGACTGGGCTTGACAATTTCCCAGAATTTAGTCAATATGATGGGAGGGGTTATCGAAGTAGAAAGCGAATATGGAAAGGGAAGTAAGTTCTACTTTACGATAGAACAGACTATTGTTGATCCTACACCAATGTCTGCGGTGAATTATGAACAGCAGAAATCCGGTGTGATTGAAAAAGAGGCAGAGAGTCTGTTCATTGCACCGGGAGCACATATTCTGCTTGTTGATGATAATGACCTGAACCTTGTGGTGGCGAAAGATCTGTTAAAACCGCTTCAGATGCAGATCGATACTGCGGAAAACGGTATGCAGGCGGTCGATCTGGTACAGCGGAATCATTATGATTTAGTGCTGATGGATCATATGATGCCGGTCATGGATGGCATTGTGGCAACCAAAACGATCCGGGAACTGCCGGATGAGAAGTATAAAAAGCTGCCGATCATTGCGCTCACTGCAAATGCAATGGTGGATGCCAGAAAAGAATTTTTGAATGCGGGGATGAATGGATTTGTTGCAAAGCCGATCGATTTCACACGGATCTGTAATCAGTTAAAGCTGTGGCTTCCAAAGGAACTTGTACAGGAAGTTTCCGGGGAAGAAGCAAAGCAGCTACTTATGAATGATATTTCTGACAGTGAAATACAGCCGGAAAATCCGGAAACCGGATTTTCTTTTGAAGAGGGAGTAAAGCACTGTGGTTCGAAGGAAGCACTGATGAAAACGATCCGGATATTTTACCGTACGATCGACAGTAAGGCAAATAAGATCGAACAGTGCCTGAAAGAGGGCCTGATCAGTGATTATGTGATTGAAGTACATGCGTTAAAAAGTTCTGCACTTCTGATCGGTGCAGTACCGTTGTCGGAGGCAGCAAAGGAACTTGAGGATTATGGAAAACAGGGTAAGACAGAGGTGTTAGAGGAAAAAACACCGGATGTGCTTACCCTGTACCGTGATTTAAAAAATATATTGCGCCCCTATGCAGAGAAGGAAGAGGATGCAAAAAAAGAGTTTTCGGACGGGGAGTGGATCACTGCATTACAGCAGATACACCAGTGCATAGAACAGTTTGACCTTGATGGAGTGGATCAGATCATGGAACAACTTGAAGAATATCAGGTTCCGGAATGCATCAGGGAATCCATGGATCAGCTGCGTGTTTATGTGGCGGATGTATCGATGGAAGAGATTATGGAATTGACAGATACCATGACAGGGTTATTGCGGGATTAAAGGCGGTTGGGGTTAAAGTGATCGTAGATCATGCAATCAAGCATAAAACACCTGTGTTTGTCATGGGAAATGTGGAAGAGCTTGAGAAACTCTGGGAAACACTTCCAAAACAGATGTTTACCGATATTTTTATAAGACCGATCAATGTGGTGGAGATGGTGGAAAACATCAAAAGGCAGATGGATGAATATTATAAAATGAAAAAAAGAACTATTTTAGCGGTGGATGATTCGGGAGTGATCCTCCGGAATATTAAAACACTGCTGGAAGATAAATATCAGGTAATTCCTGTCAATTCCAGCGAGATGGCGATCAAATATCTTGCCTTAAATATACCGGATCTGATCTTGTTAGATTATGAAATGCCAATCGTGGATGGCAAACAGTTTATGCAGATGATTCGTGAAGATACGGAATTTCAGAACATTCCGATCATTTTTCTTACCGGAAAAAACGATGCACAGACGGTTATAGACGTGATGTCGTTAAAGCCGAATGGTTACCTGTTAAAAAGCATGGATGCGCAGAAACTGCATGCAGCGATCGATGATTTCTTTAAAAAACAGACAAAATAAAGGCTGGCCAATCAATAGGAAACGCACAAAGATATGTATGATCCCCCCTTAAGCAGACAGGGTAAATGTTTCCAAACTGCTTAAGGGGGATTTTATGTATATAAAACTATATTCCGTAAATGAAAAAAGCAAAGAAAAAACTAAGAAAAGTTTAATCTTCACAAAATTGACAAATCTGTATGTAATGATAGAATAACTTTGTTGAAAAAGAGACTATGAGAGATGGAAATATGAGGAAATCATGAAGATAAAGTTATATTTTGAAAAAGAGAATCTGATCCGACTTGCTGTGGCAGTGGTCTTTGCAGCAGTGCTGTTTGCAGTGATAAGGTTTCCGGTATGGGTACTGTTTGGATTTGGAGTACTTTATTTTGGAATTAAAAGTTTAAAGATTGAATTAAACGAAAAGCTTTCATGGCTGTGGAGTGCGGTCATGCTTGGGACAGGCGGCATTTTTACGGCGTATCATATCCAGTATCTGTTACTGGATGCGGAACTGAGAGCAAAAATATCCGACAATAAAATGCTGTTAAATGTATTGTGCTGTCTGGTAGTTTTTCTGGCTGTTCAGGTATTTACAAGCAATACAGGACTGACCTGTCTGATTTCGCATATTGTGCTGTTGTCCCTTGCCGGGATCAACTATTTTGTATATCTGTTTCGTGGAAATGAGTTTATTTTCAGTGATTTAAAGTCCATCCAGACCGGGCTTTCTGTGGCGGGAAATTATGAATTTGTCCTGGATGAAAGGGCAGGGTATGTAATACTCCTTTCCACGCTGTACATTGCGTTTATCCGAAAATTACATGTTTCCTTTCAGAAAAGGATTCCGATGTCGATCGTGTGCATTTCACTTGCCGTGCTGTGCTGTGCATACATTGGAAAGCATACGCAGGGTGTTGTGACGGAGACATGGGAACAAAAAGGAAGTTACAGAAACGGCTATATCTTAAACTTTGTGTTAAGTATCCGCGACTGCTTTATTGCGCAACCGGATGGGTATTCGAAAGAGGCAGTCAAGGAACTTGAGGATCAGTACAGCAAAGAGACGGATACAGCCACCGGAGAAACGGAGAAGAAGCCGACCATTATTGTGGTTATGAGTGAATCCTATGCGGACCTTAGTGTGGTGGGGAATTTTTCAACCAATATCGATCTGACACCGTTTTACGATTCACTGGAGGAAAATACGATCAAGGGGCATGCGCTCTCTTCCGTGTTTGGCGCCAAAACACCAAACTCCGAGTGGGAATTTTTGACGGGAAATTCCATGGCATTTCTGCCGAGCGGTTCGGTTGTCTATCAGCAGTATATCACGGATACACCGACTTCCCTGGTGTCAAATCTGAAAAATATCGGTTACACCTGTGTGGCAATGCATCCTTATTATGATACCGGATGGAGCCGCAATATCGTATATCCGAATATGGGATTTGATGAAACGCATTTTATCGATGATTTTGACCAGACGAAGATATTGCGTGATTATATTACAGATCAGGAACTGTATGAGAAGATCGTCGACCGTTATGAGAGTAAGAAATCCAACGAGGATTTATTCATTATGAGTATTTCCATGCAGAATCATGGCGGTTATACGGAGAAATATGACAATTTTGATGAAAAAGCGCGTATGCTTGGCATCAATTATCCGGACGTGAACCAGTATCTGTCATTGATCCACGAGAGTGATTCGGCATTAGAGTATCTGATCTCCTATTTTGAAAAAGTGGATGATCCGGTTGAGATCGTCTTTTTCGGGGATCATCAGCCGAGTTTGTCATCCAGTTTTTATCCGTATCTGAATGGGAAAGGATTGGGCGGACTGACGCTGTCTGAACTTGAGAATCTTTACACTGTACCGTTTTTTATCTGGACGAATTATGACAGTGACAAAGAAAGTGTGGAATTGACGAGCCTTAATTATCTGTCAACATTGGCATTGGAGCGTGCGGGCATTGCACTTCCGGCATACAATCAGTTTTTAGCCGACATGATGGAAGAAATTCCGGCAATCAATTCGAGAGGATTTTATTCCAAATCGCTGGGCAGATTTTTTCATGTAGAAGATGCGGCCGGTGAGGATGCAAAGTGGCTCAAAAATTATGAAATACTGCAGTATAATAATATGTTTGATAAGCGGAATAAGAGCGAGTTAATTTTCCCTTATTTAAAACAATAGAATGTTCGTGGGTGTGCATTCTGCTGCATAGATAATGTTGGGAGTAAATAGTGGTTAAAACACGATTGATTTAAGGAGGAAAACGATAAGAGTTATGGAAGCGGTAGTTTTAGGAAGTACAGGGATCAAAGTAAATAAGAATGGATTTGGCGCACTGCCGATCCAGAGAGTCAGCACGGAGGATGCGGTAAAACTGGCGAGAAAAGCGTATGAAGCGGGCATTACGTTTTTTGATACGGCGCGGTTTTACACGGACAGTGAGGAAAAATTAGGCGAGGCATTCGACGGAATGCGTGAAAAAGTCTACATTGCGACCAAAACGGCGGCAAAAAATGCGGACGAATTCTGGGAACAGCTTGGGATTTCTTTACATAATTTAAGGACGGATTACATTGATATCTATCAGTTCCACAATCCTTCTTTCTGCCCGAAACCGGGAGATGGAACAGGACTTTATGAGGCGATGCTTGAGGCAAAGGCGCAGGGGAAGATCCGTCATATCGGTATCACGAACCACAGGCTTGCGGTTGCCGAGGAGGCAATCGAATCCGGGCTGTATGAGACACTGCAGTTTCCGTTCTGCTATCTGGCAACGGATAAGGATATTGCATTAGTGGAAAAATGTAAAAAGGCAGACATGGGATTTATCGCAATGAAGGCATTATCCGGTGGTCTGATCACGAATTCTGCGGCAGCCTATGCATTTGAGGCGCAGTATGAAAATGTACTGCCGATCTGGGGTGTGCAGCGGGAAAAAGAGCTGGACGAATTTATTTCATATATTGATAATCCACCGACGATGACGGATGAGATCCGTGCACTGATCGAGAATGACCGAAAAGAACTGGCAGGCGATTTCTGCCGCGGCTGCGGTTATTGTATGCCGTGTCCGGCGGGCATTGAGATCAACAACTGTGCGCGTATGTCGCTTTTGCTGCGCCGCTCTCCGTCTGCACTGCAGCTCACACCGGAGGTTCAGGCGAAAATGAAAAAGATCGAAAACTGCCTGCACTGCAATAAATGCAAGAGCAAATGTCCGTATGGACTGGATACACCGGCGCTCCTTGCAAAGAATTACGAAGATTACAGGCAGGTGCTTGCGGGAAACGTGAGTGTCAATTAGAAAAAGGAAATATGTGTGGATCAAAAGATTTATCACAAGCAGAAATGAGGATTATTATGAAAAAATATGAAACAGTCGTATTTGACCTGGATGGAACCTTATTAAATACGTTAGAGGATCTGGCAGATGCCACAAACTATGCGTTGCGAACGATGCAGATGCCGGAGCGCACGATCGGGGAAGTGCGTGCATTTGTTGGAAACGGTGTGCGTCGTCTGATGGAGCTTTCCGTTCCGGGCGGATTTGACAATCCGAAATTCGAAGAAACATTTGCTGTTTTTAAAAAGTATTATGGAGAACACTGCAATGACAAAACGAGAGCTTACGATGGTGTTGTTCCGGTGCTCCGCAAATTAAAGGAAAAAGGTTATGCGCTTGCAATCGTTTCGAATAAGATTGATTTTGCAGTCAAAGAGTTAAACGAGATTTATTTCGAAGGCATTGTGCAGGCTGCGATCGGGGAGCGCGAAGGTGTGGCGAGAAAACCAGCGCCGGATATGGTGCACACGGCGCTTGCAGAACTTGGAAAACCGGCGGATACGGCAGTCTACATCGGTGATTCGGATGTGGATGTCATGACGGCAAAAAATTCAGGACTGCCGTGCATCTCAGTGCTTTGGGGATTCCGTGATAAGGAGTTCCTGATTGAACACGGGGCGACAAATTTTGCAGAAAAACCGGAAGATATTGTGAAGTTTTTGGAGCAGTAGATGCTGGCAGACTAATTTATCTATAAAAGAAAAGGAATTCAGTGTAAAAAACTGCGCAGAAAAGGGGATCTATATGAGAAGAAGAAATCTTATATTAATTACGGTATTATCACTGTCACTCACGTTTGCAGCAGGCTGTGGTGAAAATAAAAACACTGGTGCGGCAGGCTCTATGGATCAGCAGAAAACCAGTGAGACTACAGTACAGAATGAAACGGAGCCAGAAACCTCACAGGTTTCGGAGGATTCAGAACAGGACGAAACAGAAGCCGCTGCCACAACAGAGGCAGGGCAGGACGCACAGTCTGATTATCAGATAGAGATGGTAAGCTACAAAAAGACGGATCTGATTGATATTTCTTATCCGAAGATTACAGGCTGGAGTGATACCGAAAAACAGGAAGAATGGAATACTTACTTTGAAAATACGGCAAAAGAAGCTGCCGGGGAAATGACGGGAGATACGGAGGAGATGAACCCTGGTGCAAGTGATTCCGTGGTGCTCACATATACCGTGCAGGAACAGACAAAGGATATGCTTTCTCTGACCTGTCAGAGTTATTATGATTATGAAGGATCAGCGCATCCTTCTGCAGCACTTACTTCCGTTAATATTAACATGAAGACCGGAGAAAAAATGACATTTTCTGATTTTGCAGATCCGGATGAGACGGCTAAAATTTTATTTGCCGGAAAAGACAATACAGATACTGCACAGGGCTATACCGTGCTGGATCCGGAAGGAAATCCGACTACTGAAATTACGATGAAAGATATTTTGGAATTTAATTTCATCTGGATGGAACCGACGGAGGAAGCACTTGCGGCAAGTCTTACCCATTTTGACGGAGATGTGGACGATTACGGAGCCGATGAGACGATGGGAGAGTCTTATGTGCACGACGGAAAAGTATATGTGATCTTTTATGTCAGTCATGCCATGGGCGATTATACAGTGGTAAGAATAGATTAAATTATATGAAATAAAGGATTATTATGCAGTCAGTACAGGAAAAATATAAAAATTTACAGGAATATTTAAAGTCACTGGGCAGTGTTGCAGTCGCTTTTTCCAGCGGCGTGGATTCGACATTTCTGCTTGCAGCGGCAAAGAAAACACTTGGTGCGGATCATGTGATCGCAGTTACGGCATCCTCCTGTTCTTTCCCGAAAAGGGAGTTAGAGGAGGCAAAGCAGTTTTGCAAGGAGCAGGGAATCAGGCACATTGTATGCAAGTCGGAAGAACTTGATATCGAGGGATTTCGTCAGAATCCGAAGAACCGTTGCTATCTCTGCAAACATGAATTGTTTGAGAAAATACTGGAAATTGCAAAAGAATATCATATCAATGCCGTGGCTGAGGGATCTAACATGGATGATAATGGTGACTATCGACCGGGACTGGTCGCAGTTGCAGAGCTTGGTATCAAAAGTCCGCTCAGGGAGGCTCTGTTGAACAAAGAAGAGATCCGTACACTTTCCAAAGAGATGGGACTGCCAACCTGGGACAAGCAGTCATTTGCATGCCTTTCCTCCCGGTTTGTCTATGGGGAGACAATTTCCGAAGAAAAACTCGGCATGGTGGATAAGGCGGAGCAGCTTTTGCTGGATATGGGCTTTCATCAGGTGCGCGTAAGGATCCATGGGGATATTGCGCGTATCGAGGTGCTGCCGGATGAGATCGCAAAACTGGTAGAAGGGGAAAACAGGAAAAAGATTTATTCTTACCTGAAACAGCTTGGATTTGCCTATGTGACGCTTGACCTTGGCGGATACCGTATGGGAAGTATGAATGAGACACTTGATATAGAGAAAAAATAATTTTGTACAAGAGGCAGGAATGAACTTCCCGATATGGAAAAAAATAATTTTGCACAAATGATAATAGGACCTAAGAGATAAGGAAATAACAGGAGAAAAGCACAGGATATGTTGAATCAGTTTTCAAGAACCCAGTTACTGCTGGGTTCAGATAATATGGAACGGCTTGCAAATGCAAAAGTTGCAGTTTTTGGAATCGGCGGAGTCGGCGGTTATGTGGTTGAGGCGCTTGCCAGGAGCGGAGTCGGTTCTTTTGTGATCGTGGATGATGACAAGGTATGTCTGACGAATATCAACCGTCAGATCATTGCGACCAGAAAAACGGTTGGAAAATATAAAGTTGATGTGATGACGGAGCGTATCTTAGAGATCAATCCGGATGCAAAAGTGGAAGCGAGAAAATGTTTTTATCTGCCGGAAAATGCGCATGAGTTTGATTTTTCCGAGTATGATTATGTCGTGGATGCGGTGGATACGGTCACTGCAAAATTAGAGATCATCATGCGCGCAAAAGAGTGCAATGTGCCTGTCATAAGCTGCATGGGAGCTGGCAATAAATTAGACCCGACCCAGTTTGAGGTGGCTGATATTTACAAGACGTCAGTCTGCCCGCTCGCGCGTGTCATGCGCCGTGAGTTAAAAAAACGCGGGGTCAAAAAATTAAAGGTCGTATATTCCAAAGAGCAGCCGACAAGACCGATCGAGGATATGAGTATCAGCTGCCGGTCACATTGTGTCTGCCCTCCGGGAACTGTCCACAAATGCACCGAGCGCCGTGATATCCCTGGAAGTATTGCGTTTGTGCCGTCTGTGGCAGGACTGATCCTTGCAGGAGAGGTCATCAAGGATCTTACAAAGTAATATTGACTGTATTTTTGCATGGATTTGTTGTTTTTAGTTACAAAACTCCAGTTTGAGAACTGCCCTCCGGAAGTTAGATGAAAAATCTAATGGCTGGAGGGCTTTTTTTCTTTATAGGATTAGGGTGTCAAAAGGTGGTTCATAACTTAGCGATTGTCAAATTGCACAAAGCCGAGACTGTTTTTGTGACTTTGGGAGAAAATTAGAAAATCTTAGTATGCCTGTCTATTTACAGTAATGTTCTGCCACGGACGGCAGAACAAGGCTTCACGAGCCATGGAAGGCTCGTTGAATGCCGTTTACGTCACTCTGTGAAAAACTGATTCAGGCATACTTAGTTTTTCTTATTTTCGGACAACGGAACAAAACAAGTTCGATTTTGTGCAATTTGACAGACCCAAAATTGAAAACCACCTTTTGACACCCGAATCTTTATAGGATGACAATAGTACATGCAAGATTTTTGATTGACAAACTGCACTATTTGAGCTCAACATCATAGGATTAAGGTGGCAAAAAATTTTAAAATCATGATTGTTTGAGTGAGGGAAAATAAAAGCTATTCACCCATTATATTAACGGAAAAATAGTACGAAAGTACAAAATGTATAACATAATACTTGCATTTTGCAATGTGATGTGCTAAAGTGTTATCAGCGTAAAGGGGCGCAGAGGAAAAGAGCCATCTTTGCGCATTTTTATTAAGGAGGAAAATCCTCTGTTCCTGCAAGAGGCACATGCTATGCAGGCATAGCAGACATTTTGCTCCGCAAAACAAGGAGGATTACTATTATGAAAAAAACCAAAGCAGTTTTGGCTATTTTGATGGCCGGAACAATGATGCTTGGTCTTGCAGGCTGTGGCGGGAACAGTTCTTCTGCAACACAGGGAACGACCACAGGCACAGAGACAGGCAACGCAGCAGGTGATGCTGCAGGAACAGATGCCGCAGCAAGCGCATCAGACATGAATGTTATGCTTGAAACTCCGGTCGAGTCACTCGATCCGCAGCAGGCTACCGACGGAACATCCTTTGAGGTAATCGCTGATTATACCGACGGTCTGATGCAGATGGATGCAGACGGACAGGCAGTTCCGGCAATCGCAGAAAGCTATGATTTATCAGACGATGGTTTAACTTATACATTCCATCTTCGTACCGATGCAAAATGGAGCAACGGCACACCGGTTACCGCAGCAGATTTCGTATTCGGATGGCAGAGAGCTGTTGATCCGGATGTCGCATCTGAGTATGCATATATGTTAAGCGATATCGGTCAGATTAAAAATGCAGCAGAGATCATCGCAGGTGAGAAAGACAAGAGTGAACTTGGTGTGACAGCAGTAGACGACAATACACTTCAGGTCGAACTGAATGCACCAGTCAGCTATTTCACTTCTCTGATGTATTTCCCGACTTTCTATCCGGTAAATGAGGAGTTCTTTACTTCCTGTGGAGATACATTTGCAACAAGTCCTGAGACAGTATTATCAAACGGTGCATTTGTGCTGGATTCTTATCAGCCGGCAGCAACTGCATTCCATTTAACAAAAAATGCAGACTACTATGATACCGACAGAGTAAAACTTTCCGGATTAAGTTATCAGGTAATCCAGGATTCACAGCAGGCATTAATGAGCTACCAGACAGGAGCGCTTGATACAACATTAGTAAACGGTGAGCAGGTTGATCAGGTAAAAGATGATCCTGAATTCACAACCGTTGGTGCCGGTTACTTATGGTATGTCAGCCCGAATATGAATTCTGTTCCTGAACTCGCAAACTTAAATATCCGTCTTGCAATGACAATGGCAATCGACCGTGATTCCATCACAGCAGATGTATTAAAAGATGGTTCTGCTTCTACATACACAGCAGTTCCGATGCAGTTTGCAGCAGGACCGGATGGATCTGACTTCTCCGAAGATCAGACGAAATTCTCTGATGTGTGTGTATATGATGCAGAAAAAGCAGCAGATTACTGGGCAAAAGGTTTAGAGGAACTTGGTGAATCTGAGATCACTTTAGACATGGTAGTAGATGCAGATGACGCACCTCAGAAAGTAGCGCAGGTATTAAAAGAGCAGTGGGAGACAGCTCTTCCTGGACTGACCGTAAATCTGGTTGTTGAGCCGAAGAAACAGCGTGTGGAAGACATGCAGAACGGTAACTTCCAGTTAGGTTTAACACGTTGGGGACCGGACTACGCAGATCCAATGACATATCTTGGAATGTGGGTAACAGATAACTCTAACAACTACGGTCTGTGGAGCAACGCAGATTACGATGCAATCATTGATGAGTGTACAACCGGTGATCTTTGCACAGATGCAGAGGGACGCTGGGCAAGACTTTACGATGCTGAGAAGATCGTTATGGATGAGGCAGTTATTTATCCGCTTTACACACAGTGCAACGCAGAGATGCTTTCTTCTAAAGTAACAGGCGTTGAGTATCATCCGGTAGCTATCAACCGTGTATACAAAGATGCTGTAAAGACTGAATAAAGAAATTTAGACAGTAGAAATCCTGTTTTACAGGAAAATGAATATAGCCGCACTAAAGTGCAAAACTTTGGTGCGGCAATTTCATCATATTGTTGACGCTATAGGAAATGAGGCAGGAATTTCCTATGTCGTGAACGGAAAAACAAGGAGGAAAATCCTCTGCTCCTGCAAGAGGCAGTCGCATTTTCCTTCGGAAAACAAGGAGGAAAATCCTCTGCTCCTGCAAAGGCAGTCGCATTTTGCTCCGCAAAACTAAAGGAGGATTAGAACGTGAAAAAATATGCACTTAAGAGAATTGTAACGTCTCTGTTTACGCTGCTTGCAATTTTGCTCGTTCTGTTTATTTTGATGCAGCTGATGCCGGGTTCTCCATTCAACGATGAGAAGTTAAATGCAGACCAGAGAGCAGCACTGTATACGAAATATGGACTGGATCAGCCATTGCCGGTACAGTTTGTGAAATATGTAGGCAATATGTTAAAAGGAGACCTTGGCGTAAGTTACAATATCTCAAAGAATACACCAATCTCCCAGTTGATAAAGACGAGACTTCCGATCTCCATCAGTATCGGAGGATATGCGGTGTTGATCGGTGCCGTGGTCGGGCTTCTGCTCGGGCTTCTTGCGGCGTTAAAGCATGATACGATATGGGATTCGTTAGCGACGATCATTTCGGTTATCGGTGTGTCGGTGCCATCGTATGTGTTTGCGCTGGCACTCAGCTATAACTTCGGATTTAAATTAGGATGGTTCCCGATGCTGTTTTCGGAGAGCGATATTTTCGGATCAAGCGTGCTGCCTAGCATCTCACTTTCGATGTTTACGATGGCGTCGATCGCCCGTTTTACGCGAAGTGAAATGTTAGAAGTACTCGGCAGCGATTATATGCTGCTTGCGGAGAGTAAAGGAATTTCGGGTTCAGCGCTGATTTTTAAACATGCGCTGCGAAATGCACTGATCCCGATCATCACTGTGCTTGCACCGCTGATCGTCGATCTGATGACCGGTTCTCTGGTTGTTGAAAAAATATTTGCAATACCGGGTGTCGGAAGTCTTCTGGTAAATGCCATTCAGTCGAACGACTACAATGTGGTTATCGCATTAAGCTTTATTTATTCTGCAATGTACATTGCCATCATGCTTGTGGTAGATATCCTTTACGGAATCATTGACCCGAGAATTCGTCTGGCAAAGAAAGGAGACTGATATGGTGTCACAGGAAAATACCATGAATGTGGGAAATGATGCTGCCGGCTACATACCGGTCGAGGCAGATTTTAAATTTAAACATACGGATGGCGAACTTGCGTTAGATGATAACTTTGCAGCACAGAGTTTCTGGAAAGACGTATTGATCCGCTATTTCAAAAAAATCAGTGCAGTGATCGGTCTGATCCTGATCATTATCATTACGGTATTTGCAATTATTGGCCCGGGGATGAATGATTTCAGTTACTCCGAACAGTCACTGACACAGAAGAACTTTGCACCGAGGGTAAAAGGTCTTGAAAAACTTGGTATCTTCGATGGTAGTGAAGGCATGAAAACAACGACCGGAACCAAAAAGATCAATTACTATGAAGAAAAAGGTCTGGATGATCTTTACTACTGGTTCGGAAGTGATAACTTCGGACGTGATATCTGGACACGTACCTGGTCCGGTGCACGCGTTTCCCTGATTATCGCCGTAGCAGCCGCTATCATCGATATGGTGATCGGTATGAGCTATGGACTGATCTCCGGATATTTTGGCGGGAAAGTCGATATGTTCATGCAGCGGTTTCTGGAGGTCGCGAACGGTATTCCGCGTCTTGTAATCGTAACACTTTTGTTACTGGTACTGCAGCCGGGTATGCTTACCATTATTTTTGCATTGATGTTGACGGAGTGGGTCGGCATGAGCCGTATCGCAAGAGCTGAGATGCTGAAATTAAAAGAGCAGGAATTTGTACTTGCATCACGGACACTTGGAGCAGGAAATTTCTTTATTATCTTTAAGGAGGTTCTGCCAAATATCATTGGACCGATCATTACACAGGTAATGTTCTCCATCCCGACAGCGATCTTTACCGAGGCGTTCTTAAGTTTTGTAGGTCTTGGTATTCCGGTGCCGCAGTGTTCACTTGGTTCACTGATCTCCGAAGGATTTAACAGTTTTACCACACATCCGTACCAGATCATTCCGCCGATCGTTGTAATGGCGCTTCTGATGTTAAGCTTTAACCTTGTAGCAGATGGTTTACGCGAAGCATTAGATCCGAAGCTGAAAGAAATGTAAGAAAGGGGATTCGTATATGTCAGAGACAAAAGAACAGATTTTAAAAATACGGGACCTGGATATTACGTTTCAGACGACTGCAGGAAGCGTGCACGCCATCCGTGGAGTCAATATTGACCTGATGAAGGGCGAGACAGTTGCGATCGTTGGTGAGTCCGGCTCCGGTAAATCCGTAACAATGAAAGCTGCCATGGGTATTTTGGCATCCAATGCGAAAGTAACGGGCGGTACTATAGAATTTTCCTATCATCATGCGGATGGAACACCGCAGACGGTAGACATTTTAACAAAAGATAAAAAGTGGATCAGACGACATATCAATGGAAAAAGAATTGCCATGGTATTCCAGGATCCGATGACGAGTCTTGATCCGACCATGACGATCGGAAAACAGATCATGGAAGGTATGATCTGGCATTTTAAGACACCGAAGAAAGAAGCCTGGGATAAGGCAGTAGAACTGTTAAAAGAGGTTGGTATCGAGGATGCGGAAAAACGTATGAAAAACTATCCGCACCAGCTCTCCGGCGGTATGAGACAGCGTGTGGTCATTGCCATCGCGCTTGCCTGCAACCCGGATCTTCTGATCTGTGATGAGCCGACGACTGCACTGGATGTTACGATTCAGGCAAAGATCATCGAGCTGATCCGCAGGGTACAGAAAGAGAGAGGCATTTCCGTTATTTACATCACACATGACCTCGGCGTGGTTGCCAAAGTGGCAGATTACGTCAATGTCATGTATGCCGGAAAAATCGTTGAGAAAGGTATGATCAATGAGATCTTCTATGATCCGAAACATCCGTATACCTGGGGACTGCTCTCTGCAATGCCTGATCTTGACACTGCGGATGAGAGACTCTACACGATCCCTGGTTCGCCGCCAAACCTGTTAAACGAAAAACCGGGCGATGCGTTTGCACCGCGTAACCAGTTTGCGCTTGAGATCGACGACAAGGCAGATCCACCAATGTTTCAGGTGACAGATACACATTATGCGGCTACCTGGCTGTTAGATCCGCGGGCACCGAAGGCAGAGATGCCGCCTGAATTAAAAGAGCGTATTGCGCGAATGAAGAAGGAGGCAAAGATCGATGACGGTGAATGAAAACAGTAAGCCTCTTCTTACCGTGAAAGGCTTGAAACAATATTTTAAGGTAAGTAATAATTATACCGTGCATGCGGTGGAAAACGTAAGTTTTCAGATCTATCCGGGTGAGACATATGGTCTGGTCGGGGAATCCGGTTCCGGAAAATCAACGATCGGAAGAAGTATCATAAGACTTTATGATCCGACCGCCGGGGAGATCAATTTTAATGGAATGGACATCAGCGGCAGGATCAATAAGGCAAACAGCCAGGCACTGCGCACGCAGATGCAGATGATCTTCCAGGACCCGATGGCATCCTTAAATCCAAGAAAAAAGGTGCGCGATATCATCGGCGAGGGGTTAGATATCCATCATATGTACAAGACACGCGCAGAGCGTGAGGAAAAGATCAAAAACATCCTGGCAAAAGTTGGACTTGCGCCGGAACATGCGGGCCGTTATCCGCATCAGTTTTCCGGTGGACAGAGACAGCGTGTCGGAATTGCGAGAGCGCTGATCATGAACCCGAAACTGATCATTGCAGATGAGTGTATCTCTGCGCTGGACGTTTCCATTCAGGCACAGGTCGTTAACCTGATGAAGGATATCCAGCAGGAGACAGGAACCGCGTATCTGTTTATCGCACATGATCTTTCCATGGTCAAATATATTTCGGATCGCATCGGGGTACTTCATCTGGGACATCTCTTAGAGACCGGAACAACGGAGGAAATCTTTGAGAATCCAATCCACCCATATACGAAGAGCCTTCTTTCTGCGATACCTGCACCGAATCCGGTCGTGGAAAAAAATCGTGTGGCAATGAGCTACGATTACAAGACTTCCGGCATTGATTATAATAAGGGAACGGATCATCTGGTGTCCGGGACACATTATGTGAAATGTACGGATGAAGAATTTAAGAAGTGGACAGAATAATATAGCAGGAAACCATCACAAACCGGGAGCCGGGGAGTGGTGGTTTTTTGGTAAAAGTGCTGAATTTTTCGTGTGGGAAGTGCTGAATATTATGCGAAAAATAGAATATGAAAAAATGAACCGAAACCGTATTGACTTTGAAAATGGAATTTGGTATATAAGAGTAAAAATTCAAAAATTCAATAGAGAAAGGAAATAACAATCTATGTTGTCACAAAAGAGTACAATGAAAGACAAATTGGAAAATATGCATCTGCAGGAGAGGATAAACTATGGCTACGGAAAAGTCATTAGTATGATGTTGATTTCGGGTCTGTTTTCTATTGTGGTCATAGGTGTGTTATTTGCTAATATGTTACATTATATAGATGATGTCAATGCTGCGGATCAGGCGGTAAAAATCTGCAGGATCAATGTGAATACGTCAGCGAGAAATATCAGGGAAATGGCATTAAATAATGATACATCTGCTTATGACAGTTATGAGCAGAATGTAAAAAAGCTGCTTACAGAAGTGGATTCGCAGCTGGAAATATTAAAGAAAACCAAAGTCTTACCGGATGAGGAATATAATGAGTATGCATCTGCTCTTTCTGATTGGGGAAACATTGGTTATTCGATTATAGAAGAAATTAAAAATGGCGAAAAAGAGAAAGCGATTGATGAAATTTTTAATAGTTGTACACCTGCATTAAATAAACTTGTGGAAATTGCCATAAGATTAGATGAGATCACAGATGAAGTAAGTGAGCAGTCTGCAAGAACTACAATTATTTTTGCTGTTGCAGGAATGGTGTGTATTATTATCTGTCTGGTTTGTGCATGCACACTGGCTAAGGTAATAAGTAAAAAGGTACTTGAAACAATTCTGGATCCGTTACGTGCAGTGGAAGACGTTGCAAGGGAACTGACAGAAGGAAATTTACACAGTGCGCTGGAATATCATTCGGAAGATGAGATTGGAAGACTGGCGCACAGTATGCGCAAATCAATTCGTATTTTGGGAACTTATGTAGATGATATTGATCGTGCAATGAAACTGTTCTCAGAAGGAAATTTTGATGTTCAGCCGGAAGTAGAGTGGAAGGGAGATTTTGTCGGTATTTTAAATTCTTTCATGTCATTTGAGAAGAGTATGGCAGAAACGATCAAAGGAATTAAAAATGTTTCGAGTGAGGTTTCAAGTGCAGCAGACCAGGTGGCATCAAGTTCCAATGATCTTGCAGATGGAGCTACGAATCAGGCAGCGGTTGTAGAAGAACTGACGGCTACAGTTGCCGGGGTTTCTGAACAGGTAGAAAAAAATTCACAATCTGCAAAAGCAATCAGTGGAAGAGTGGATGAACTTGGAAATGCCATTTCAGACAGCAATGGTAAGATGCATGAAATGGTTGCTTCTATGCATGAGATTAATGAGGCATCAAAAGAGATTGATAAGATTATTGCAACAATTAATGAAATTGCTTCCCAGACAAATCTGTTGGCGTTGAATGCTTCTATTGAAGCGGCAAGGGCCGGAGAGGCAGGAAAAGGATTTGCAGTTGTAGCGAATCAGGTAAATTTATTAGCTGAACAGAGTGCCCAGGCGGCAAAAGAATCAGCATCACTGATTGAAACATCTGTGAATGCGGTAGAAAAAGGTATGATAATCGCGGAAGAGACTGCGGCACAGCTGGAGGAGGTAGCAGAGAACTCCAAGCTGATTACGGAAGACGTTACACATATTGCGGATACATTAGAGACACAGACAACAGAAATCCAGCAGATCAATGAGGGAATTGAGCAGATCAATGACGTTGTGCAGACAAATTCTGCAACATCTGAGGAGTGTGCGGCTGCCAGTCAGGAGATGAGCAGTGAGGCAGAGAGTCTGCAGGGAATGATCCAGAAATTTAAAATTCCGGAAACTGAAAATGTAACAGAATAAAAATATTTCAACTATATTACATTAAATTATCACTTGTTTATTGCATGAAAGAGACAATCTATAGTATGATAGAGAAAGTACAAACTAAGGATGGAAAAGGTATATACTATGATAGTCTCGGTCATTGAAAAGATCTACGCATTTTTATGGGGAGATCTGATTACGATCCCTTTGCCGCAGGAAAGCAGCATAGGGATTTCTTTACTTGTAATTCTTCTGATTCCGACAGGAATCTATTTTACGATCCGCACAAGATTTTTGCCGGTCAGGCTTTTCCCGGATATGATAAAAGCACTTATGGCAAAAAAGGAAACAAAGGACAGTCTTTCCACATTTCAGACGCTGATCGTCTCGACGGCTACCAGAGTCGGCATGGGAAATCTGGTAGGCGTTGTGGCGGCAATCTCGGCAGGCGGTGCCGGTGCTGTGTTCTGGATGTGGGTGACTGCGCTGATCGGTTCCTCGACCGCATTTGTGGAGGGGACGCTCGCACAGTTACACAAGGAAAAAGATCCTTTGTATGGCGGATATCGCGGAGGTCCCGCATATTATATCCATCATTTCTGTGAAGAAAAATTGAAAAAGAAGAAAAAGCATGTGCTGATCGCGGTACTTTTTGCAATTTCAGGACTAATCTGCTGGTGTGGCATCAGCCAGGTCATCAGCAATTCCGTGGTATCTTCCTTTGAAAATGCATTTGGCATCCCGCCACTTTACACAACGATCGTACTGGTTGCGATCGCAGCGGTGATCGTCCTTCGGAAAAATGCGACGGTAAAAGTGCTTGACGTGGTCGTACCGGTTATGGCGGTCTGCTATTTTGCAATCACGATATTTATTATCCTGAAAAATATTGGAAGCATCCCGGCGGTTTTTGGTCGGATTTTTGAGGAGGCGTTTGGGCTAAGACAGGCAGTTTCCGGCGGCTTCGGCGCTGTCCTTATGAACGGCATCAAGCGTGGACTGTTTTCAAACGAAGCCGGTTCCGGCTCTGCTCCTTGTGCAGCCGCAGCAGCCGAATGTGAGACACCGGTCAGCGCCGGACTGACACAGGCACTTGGCGTATTTGTCGACACCATTGTGATCTGCAGTTGCACTGCTATGATCATGCTCACTGCACCGGAAAATATCGTAGCAGGAAAAGAAGGCATGGATCTTCTCCAGTCCGCAATGCGCTATCACCTGGGCGAATTTGGCGTCATATTCATCGCAGTGACACTGTTTTTATTCAGTTTCTCCACATTCTTAGGCATCCTCTTCTATGCCAGAAGTAACGTCGCCTATTTATTTGGAGATAAATGGATCTTTCAGACCTTGTACAAAATCCTTGCACTGGTTATGCTGTTCATCGGCGGAATCGCTGCCTACACTTTCGTATGGGATCTCGGCGACGTCGGAATCGGTCTGATGACTATCTTCAACACCGGAATATTGTATTTGCTTGGTGGTCAGGCACTTAGCGCCCTAAAAGAATTTGAATCCACCAAGTAAAAAATAAAATAGAAACGGAGCAAAATAAAAATGAAACGAGAATCCTTCAAATCCCGCCTGGGCTTTCTGCTCGTAAGCGCCGGCTGCGCCATCGGAATCGGAAACGTCTGGCGATTCCCCTATGTGGCTGGACAAAACGGCGGCGGCATCTTCGTCCTGTTCTACCTGATATTTTTAATAGCAATGGGACTTCCGGTGCTCACCATGGAATTTGCCGTGGGGCGCGCCAGCAGAAAAAGCGCCGTGTTAGGTTATAAAGCACTCGAAAAAGAAGGCAGCAAGTGGCATATTCACGGCTGGATCGCAATGTTTGGCTGCTATATGCTGATGATGTATTACACGACCGTATCAGGCTGGATGGTATCGTATTTCTTTAAATTTTTAAAAGGCGAATTCCAGACCGGCATGACTGCGGACGATACTGCGGCAGTATTTTCTAATCTGCTCGCAGATCCGGGACAGATGGCGTTCTGGATGATACTTACCGTGATACTGGGATTTTTTGTGTGCAGCAGGGGACTGCAGAACGGACTGGAAAAAATAAGCAAGATCATGATGAGTGCGCTGCTGATTCTGATTGTTGTTCTTGCGGTGCACAGTATTACACTGCAGGGCGCAGCAGAAGGCGTGAAGTTTTATCTTGTGCCGAATCTGGACACGGTTGCAGAGACAGGGCTTAAAAATGTGATAACGGAAGCCATGAATCAGGCATTTTTCACACTGAGTCTTGGCGTTGCCGCAATGGAGATCTTCGGAAGTTATATGGGCAAAGATCACTCGCTTGCCGGTGAGGGCGCAAGAATTTGCGGTCTTGACACCTTTGTGGCGATCATGTCTGGACTGATCATTTTCCCGGCATGTTTCAGCTATGGAGTGGAAGTGGATGCCGGACCGAGCCTGATCTTTATCACGCTGCCAAATGTGTTTGTCAATATGTCTGGCGGGCGGATCTGGGGATGTCTGTTTTTCCTTTTCATGACCTTTGCAAGTTTTTCGACGGTCATGGCAGTGTTTGAAAACATTATGTCATTTTGTATGGATATGTTTCACTGGAACAGAAATAAAGCTGCATTTATCAATGGAGTGATCATCCTGTTCGCAAGTCTTCCATGTGTACTGGGTTACAATGTGTGGAGCAGCCTGCATCTGATAGGCGGCCGTGATGTGCTCGACAGTGAGGACTTTATCGTCAGCAACCTGCTTCTTCCGGTCGGTTCACTGATTTATCTGCTGTTTAGCGTAACAAAGTGGGGCTGGGGGTTTGACAGATATATCGACGAGGCGAATTCGGGAGAGGGCCTTAAGATTTCGAAAAAGTTAAAGCCATATTTCCAGTTTATACTGCCGCTGCTGATCCTGTTTATCCTGATTCAGGGGCTGGTGTAAAAAAGGAAAGTAATTAAGAAAAAAATAGTGAAAGAATAGTGAAAAATAGTGTAAAAATAGTGTAAATTTAATGGAATAAATTACGGGAATGAAAGGACCAAAATGATAAATCGCGATGACATGTTAGAACTGACCAGGCGCATGACTCCCGCACGGGCATCCATAGACCGGATCGCAGGCGCATATTTTGACGAAGAGGGATATGTGGATGGAACATTCAATACGCATTTCTTAAAACTGTCTGCATCCGAAAGAGCCAAAAACTTAGAACTTGCCAAGACGGTGCTGATCTCAAAAACAAATGAACAGTTAAGAGAATACCGGATCCCGGAAGAAAAAAGAAAGCCGGGCAGTATCTGGCAGCTCTTTGACGGGATCAGGGAGACAGGTCTGAAAGACGATGCATTCCCGGATCTTTTCTATGAGCTGCTTGGAGAGAAATATCAGCCGGGGTGCCCATATGCGTGTTTTTTGTTCCACGGGAGATACGATGTCCCGGTCAAAGGGACCGATAAGGCATGGCAGGAGGGCTCAGAGGAAGTGTACGAATATCTGATCTGTGTGGTCAGTCCGTTAGAGGGCGAGTATGAGCCGGGCGTGCCGGAGAGCGGATTTTTGTACCCGGCATTTAAGGATCGCAGCACGGCGGGAGAGTATATCAATTTGTATGAGAAAGATGCCGGTCACAGTGAGAGTGTGTGGCAGAAGCTGCTAAAGTGATATGTCAAAAATGGATGAATACATGGTCGTGCTGCCGGAGGCACATCCGCTTTGCGTAAAAGAAAAGATTGAAATTGAAAATCTGGAAAATGAGCCGTTCATGCTGTCAGAGCACGGTGGAAAAACGGCGTTCACCCGCAGAAATAATTTTCTGAAATGAAAAGCAATTCTGTGGTATCAAAAGTGATTTTAGTGTGCTAAGATAGAAAAAAATAAAAAAGAAAGTGAATGGGAAATGGAATTAGACATTATTGGTCTGCTTGGTGCATGCTCTTATGCACTCGACTGTGTCGAAGCGGAACTGACCCATGTTGCGACAAAACATGGAAAAAGAGTTGCATATATGAGCGTATGCACAGCACAAAAAATGGGAATTACAGGAGATGCCCTGCAGGATCTCGCGGCGTGTTCGCTGCTGCACGACAATGCGCTGACGCAGTATATTTATGAGGAATTTCACAATGACCTTACAAAAAATAATACGGAAAATATAACGTCAAAGCAGCTTGGCATCCACTGCATTTACGGGGAGGAAAACTTAAAAATGTACCCGTTTCTGACGGATGTGAAAAATGTGATTTTATATCACCATGAAAATGCCGATGGAAGCGGACCATTTGGAAAAACGTGGGAAGAGATCCCTCTTTTTGCAAGGATCATTCATCTGTGTGATATTTTAGATGCGTTCTGCCGGACGCCGGTATTTGATGATGCCGTGTGGCAGCGCGCGAAAGATTATCTTTTGAAAAATAAAGGGACAAAATTTGATACTGCATGCGTAGATGCTTTTTTGGAAGTGTTTGGGCAAGAACATTTTTTGAGTCTTGGAGATGCAGATTTAGAAGAACGGCTGTGGAATATTGTTCCGAGAAAAAAGCGGGATTTAAGCGATGAAATGTGCAAAAATTTTGCCAATCTGTTTGCAAAGATCATCGACTATAAATCCGAATTTACAAGCCGCCATTCACTCGGTGTTGCGGAAAATGCAGCCAGATTATCCAGATATCTCGGTGATGACGAGGAGACGGTGCTGAAAATGTACCTGGCAGGCGCGTTGCACGATATCGGGAAAGCAGCAATCGGAAATGATATCTTAGAAAAACCGGGACGCCTGACGGACGAGGAGTTTTCTAAAATGAAAAATCATGCGGGATACACATATCTGATCTTATCACAGGCAGAAGGAATGGAAGATATCCGTGACTGGGCGGCGCTCCACCATGAAAAACTCGATGGCACCGGGTATCCGTTCGGTAAAACTGCCGACGAGCTAAACAGGCAGGAACGTATCATGGCGTGCATTGATATCTATCAGGCACTGACGGAGAGCAGACCGTATAAATCCGGAATGACGCACGAAGCAGCATGTGAGATATTGGAAAATATGGTGCAAAAGGGATGGATAGACGGTGAGATCACAGAACAGATCAAAAAATGTTTTGCTTAAGAGGAAGCGGCATTGAGCCTGCTCCACTCGTTTTACTGCTGGGGCTGCACGGGTGCAGTTCTGCTTTTTAGTTATAAAAACCGTGCGGATTAAAATTACCGCACGGTTTTTTTGAGCAAATATTAATTTGTATATAGTTCATATGATTTACAGCTTAAACTGTTTCATATCTGCAGAAAGTTTTTCAATATCATCTGCTAAAGCAGATACCAGATCCGAAGATTTACGGACAACGGCATCGAGCTCGGTTGCCATTGCGGAAGTTTCTTCTGTGGAGGATGCATTGTCGGTTGCAAGCTGTGTCAGGGTATCGATACTCTCTGTGACAAGCTCACGCTGAGAATTGACATTCTTGATCTTTCCTGTAATGGTCTGGATGGACGCCATACAGGAATCGAGAGCACCTTTTAAGTCTTCAAACATCTGCTGTGTGCTTTCAAGTGCTGCAACCTGCTCGTCAGATGCCTCGCTCATTTTCTTCATAAGCTCCATAGATTTTTCAGAGTTCTGGCTTAATTCACTGATGATATTGTTGATCTCACTGACCGTCTGCGCAGACTGGGTGGCAAGTCCGCCGATTTCTTCTGCAACAACTGCGAATCCACGTCCGGCTTCACCGGCTCTCGCTGCCTCAATGGAAGCGTTTAAAGAAAGCAGGTTGGTCTGGGATGCAATTTCGCTGATCAGGGTAGCTGCCTGACTGATCTTGTTGACGGAATCATTTGTCTGGGCAGTCTGGTTATACATAGAATCAATATCAGTCTTGGTTGTAGAATTGACATCAATCAGTCTGTGTAAAGTTTCCATGGACTTATTGGAACGATCCTGCATCAGCTGTGCATTCTGATCAAGAGATTCCATTTCTGAGGAAGTATCTGCGATGCCATCGGCAATTTCAGCAATATTTTCAGAGGCACTTGAAGTTGATGCTGCCTGAGAGTTACTGTTTTGGGCAATTTCATTGATTGCAGTCGAAACGTTCTGGATAGATTCGTTCATGCTGTCAAAATTCTTTTTGAAATCCGAAACGGCGGACTGTAAATGAGAGGAAACTCCATCAATGTTGGAGATAAGTCCGACAACCTCCTGCTGTGCAAGATCAAGTGCACCGGCTGTTTTTCCAAGTTCATTGTTACTTGAAACATTGACTCCGGTAGTCAGGTCTCCGGTCGACATCCTGTTTGCAAAATTCTGAATCTCGATCAAAGGTTTGCAGATCGTATTACCGAAAATACGGGAAGCAATGAATACGATAACTGTAAAAATCAGATCAATTATAATTATGACTGTGATCATAGTATGGTATTTCGCCTGAACTTCGTTTTTGGAACTATTCATTTCCGCTTCCATATCATCTACATAGTTACCGGTGGAAACAACCCAGTTCCATGGGGTAAAGATTTGAGAGTACGCGATCTTTGGTGCTACGGTAACACCGTCGGCTTTCGTAAAATAAAATTCATTGAAGCCGCCGCCGTCAGAACCGGTCGAGACCTTCATGATCTCCTGAATGATCTTGACGCCATTCTGATCAGTCAGATCGTAACGGTTATTGCCTTCCTGATCGGTTAAGATCGGATGCATAATGAGGTTGTAGTCGGTATCATCAATCCAGAAATAGCCGCTTTCATCATCCCTGTAACGCATGTTGCGGACGATCTCTGCTGCTTCTTTTTTTGCTTCGTCTTCAGTCAGATCACCGTTTTGGGATTTGTCGTATTCTGCCTGTAAAATAGCGATGACAGACTGTACCTGACTTTTGATCTCAGTATTGTACCCATCTAACCTGGCATTTTCATAATTCTTGTTTGCCGTGGAAGTCATAGTGCTGATATTTGAAATTGAAATACCGCCAATGACTATGACAGATACAAGAACAATCATAAGACACATTAGTGTCAGTGAATTTTTTACGCTTTTGCTTTTCATGGATATCAAGCTCCCTTTCCTATAGGTTAATTACACTTATTTTACTATTTTTTGACAAAAAATGGTAGACATAAATTAAAAAAAATATGGTACTTTAGCTATGAAATTGTGGGTAATCACGAAAAAGTGTGAAAAGAAAAAGGAAACACGAATATAAAGCAAATTGTGTTTCCTTTTGGAAGAGCGGAGACGGAGGGATTCGAACCCTCGTGCCCCGGAGGGCTAACGCATTTCGAGTGCGCCCCGTTATGACCACTTCGATACGTCTCCAGATATGTTTTTGCAAATACTTGATTAGTATACCATATTTTGAATGATTTGCAAGAGAAAAGTGGTTGTTGTAAATAGGGAGTGGATATGCTAGTATATTAAAAGTTTCATAGAGAAGATAATTGGTGCCGGCTGTTTTTATCCGGGAAATGGAGCAGTACATAAAGTACAGTATATTTTTCATATTAAAAATAGGTTGGTTAAAAGGGAAACAGGTGCGATTCCTGTACGATCTCGTCACTGTGATTAGGGAGTGCAGATTCCAAAGATAAGTCACTGATGTACTTTGCAGTATGTTGGGAAGGCGGAATCTGTGTGATGATCTTTCAGCCAGGAAACCTGCCAGTTGTCTGGTACAGGGAAATATTTCCCGGATCACGAGTAATTGGTCGTACCGTAAATGTAGGCTGTCAGATTGTCAGCTTATTTATGCAGACTTATTACTCCGCCCTCAAATAAGGCGGAGTGTTTCTTTGTGTGGAAAAATTCCACTGTGTACTATGAACGATACATTATATTATAATAAGGAGAGCATTATGAAGAAAAGAACTATCGCGTTACTTACCACATTAGCGCTTGCAACAGGTATGGTCGCCGGATGCGGAAGCAGCAACACAGCAGCAACAGACACAGCAAAAACCTCTGAGACAGTATCTTCAGAGAAAACAGAGGCAACAGAAACCGTAGAGAGCACGGAAGTTGACGATCAGGCGGCAGCCGATCACGTCGCAGAACTGATCGATGCGATCTATGTTCAGACAAGAAATGATGATACGGACGCACAGTGTGCAGAGGCAAAAGAGGCATGGGATGCATTGACAGATGCACAGAAGGAATTAGTTTCCGGCGAGAACGCAGATCCGGATTATTTCGGAAGAGATACAGGAGATGCCGCAAAGGATGATCCGTTAAATGAAGATAATATCGGAGAAAATGAACTTCTTGTAGTAAGTTTTGGTACCTCATTTAACGACAGCCGTGCTGAGGATATCGGTGGAATTGAAAAAGCACTCGAAGCAGCATATCCGGACTGGTCTGTAAGAAGAGCCTTTACAGCACAGATCATCATCAACCATGTTCAGGCAAGAGATGATGAGAAGATCGACAATGTGGATCAGGCATTAGAGAGAGCTGTTGACAATGGAGTAAAAAATCTTGTTGTTCAGCCGACACACTTAATGCATGGTGCAGAGTATGACGAGCTGGTAGAGACAATTGACAATTACAAAGACAAATTTGAGACAGTTACCGTTGCAGAACCGATGCTTGGTGAAGTAGGATCTGACGCAACTGTGGTCAATGAGGACAAGGCAAAAGTTGCAGAAGCAATTACAGCAGAGGCAGTAAAGACAGCAGGATATGATTCTTTAGATGCAGCAAAAGAAGATGGTACAGCATTCGTATTTATGGGACATGGAACTTCTCATTCTGCAAAGGTAAGCTACAGCCAGATGGCAGCACAGATGAAAGATCTTTCCTATGATAATGTATTTATCGGAACTGTTGAGGGTGAACCGGAAGAGACAGCATGTGAAAATGTGATCGAAGCTGTAAAAGAAGCCGGTTATACAAAAGTTGTTTTAAGACCTCTTATGGTTGTTGCAGGAGATCATGCAAACAACGATATGGCAGGCGACGACGAAGATTCCTGGAAGAGCCAGTTCACAGCAAGTGGATATTTTGACAGCGTTGATACACAGATTTCAGGACTTGGAAGAATCGAAGCAATCCAGCAGATCTATATTGATCATACAAAAGATGCAATCGATTCCCTTGGAGACCTTGAGTCAACATCCACCACAGAGAGTACCGTTGGTACTCTCGAGGATGGTGTTTACACCGCAAAGTTTGATACAGACAGCAGCATGTTTCATGTAAATGAGGCAGATGAGGGACGTGGTATCCTTACCGTAGAAAATGGAAAAATGACGATCCATATCAGCCTTGTTTCAAAAAAAATTGTAAATCTGTTTGTCGGAACAGCAGATGATGCGAAAAAAGACGGTGCTGCTATTTTAGAGCCGACAACGGATACCGTAAAATACAGTGATGGAACCACCGACGAGGTATATGGTTTTGATGTGCCGGTAGAAGCATTAGATGAAGAATTTGATCTTGCAATCCTCGGCACAAAAGGCGAGTGGTACGATCACAAAGTAAGCGTTTCTGATCCGCAGGAGACAGATAACTAATAAATGGAGATTTGTATGAATAAAAAGAGAGTGACCGCAGTAATCTTATCCGCAATGATGTGCATGCAGATATTCACGGGATGCGGTGCAAAAAATAATGCCGCTGCAGTAGAAGGCGGGGTTGGTCAGACAGCCACGGAAAGTGCACAGGGAGCGGCAGGTACAGTCACAGAGGAAAATGCACAGACAGCAGAGGAAAATGTGCAGGGAACGGCAGATCAGGATGGAACAGAAGAAAGCATGACTGGAAATGATGCCGCAGAACAGGCAGACAGCACAGAAGTTTCAGTTCCTGAGGATGGCGAATATACGGTGGAAGTCACATTAGAAGGCGGCAGCGGAAAAGCAACTGTGGATTCACAGGCGAAAGTTACTGTGAAGGATGGAGTGGCATATGCGACGATCACATGGAGCAGTACGCATTACGATTACATGATCGTGAACGGGGAGAAATATCTCAATGAAAATGAGGGTGGAAACTCTACATTCACATTTCCAATCGATGGAATCCCATGTGAGATGGATGTGATCGGTGATACGACGGCAATGAGTACGCCGCATGAGATTGATTACACCCTGACTTTTCAATTTCCGGAAACGGCAGGTTTTAAAGACTTAGACTGCAATGGGCGTATGGAGTTATCCTGCGCCGATCAGTTTGAAGTAGAACAATATGGTGCTTATAAGCTGATTACGATCGTGGATAACGGTCGTTTTTTGCTTGTGCCAAAAGGTGTCAAAGTGCCGGCGGATGTTCCGGCAGATGTGACAGTTTTACAACAGCCGCTTGAAAATGTATATCTGGTGTCGAGTGCGGTGATGGATTTAGTCTGTCAGATCGGTGCAGTCTCTGATCTGAAATATGCAGGAGTAAAAGAAAAAGACTGGTATGTCAAAGAGGCGGCGGATGCCATGGCAGCGGGAAATCTGATCTATGCCGGGAAATACAGTGCGCCTGACTATGAACTTTTACTTTCCGGTGGATGCACGTTTGCGATTGAAAATACGATGATTACGCACAACCCGGAAGTGAAGGAAAAATTAGAAGAACTTGGAATCAAAGTTATGATCGAACGCTCCAGTTATGAAAAACATCCGCTTGGAAGACTGGAATGGATAAAACTTTTTGGCGTTTTGTTCGGGAGAGAACAGCAGGCCAAAGCGTTTTTTGATGCACAGGCAGCACATATTGAGCCGATTTTGGAAAAAGAAAAAACGGGGCTGTCGGTAGCATTTTTTGCAGTTGCATCGGATGGAACGATTACGGTACGGAAACCAAATGATTATGTATCATCAATGATCGAGCTTGCGGGGGGCACTTATTCCTTAAATGGTTATGTCCCGGAAGAGGAAAATGCACTCTCCACATTAAAAATGCAGATGGAAGATTTCTATGCGGCCGAAAAAGATGCTGACATTCTCATTTACAATGGTACAATAGAGGGAGAACTGATATCGATCGACGAACTGGTACAGAAAAACAGCCTGTTTGCGGATTTTAAAGCAGTAAAATCAGGACAGGTCTATACGACCGGAAGCAATTTTTACCAGCAGACCAGTGGAACCTGTGATTTCATTGAGGATCTCAATAAGGTACTGAATGGGGAAACGGATGCAGAGTACCGGTTTTTGAAGAAAATCAACTGACAGGAATTCATATAAACCAGAGGAAATCATGAAAAAACGTTATATCATCTCTTTTGTTGTTGCAATTATCATATTATCGGTATTGTTTTTATGGAATGTCGGGGCGGGAAGTGTGGACATATCCACATCGGATCTGTTTGCAATCCTTGCGGGAAGTGGAAAAGATGAGACATTTTCACAGATCGTGTGGAAAATCAGACTGCCGCGCATCCTTGCTGCGATCTTGTTAGGAGGAGCACTGTCAGTGTCGGGATTTTTACTCCAGAGCTTTTTCCAGAATCCGATTGCAGGACCGTATGTGCTTGGAATTTCATCCGGCGCAAAACTGGTGGTGGCGCTTACCATGATTTTCCTGCTGGAAAAAGGCATTATGATCAGTTCCTTTGGCATGGTTATGGCTGCGTTTGTGGGTTCCATGCTTGCCATGGGATTCGTGCTTTTAATTTCATTTCGCGTGTCAAAAATGTCGCTGCTGGTGGTCTGTGGGATCATGATCGGTTATATCTGTTCCGCCATCACGGACTTCTGCGTCACATTTGCCAGCGATTCGAATATCGTCAATCTTCACAACTGGTCGATGGGAAGTTTTTCCGGCATGACATGGGAAAATATAAAAATGATCGTCGTGATCGTCGGTGTAGCAGTGCTTGTGACTTTTTGTCTGGCAAAACCGATCGGGGCATATCAGATGGGGGAGGCATATGCCAGAAATATTGGTGTCAATGTAAAAGTGTTGAGGGTCACGATGATTCTTTTATCAAGCCTTCTGTCTGCCTGCGTGACGGCATTTGCGGGACCGATCTCCTTTGTCGGAATTGCAGTGCCGCATCTGGTGAGGATGGCGACAAAAACAGCGCGCCCGATTATCCTGATTCCGGGGTGTTTTTTGTGTGGTGCAGTTGTGACACTTTTTTGTGACGGAATTGCAAGAACCGTGTTTGCGCCGACGGAAATCAGTATCAGCTCGGTTACGGCACTGTTTCTGGTGCCGGTCGTGATCGCAGCAATGTTGAGAAAACAGGAGGGGAGGTAGTCATATATGCAGGAGATCCGCACAGAGCATCTGACTGTCGGCTATGATAAAACACCTTTGATCGGGGATGTGAATCTTTCTGTCCGGCCGGGGGAGATACTGACACTGATCGGGCCGAATGGTTCCGGAAAATCCACGATCTTAAAGACGATTACAAAGCAGTTAAAGAAACTGGATGGAACCGTATTTTTGGGCGAAGCATCCATGGATGAATTAAAAGACAGCCAGATTTCCAGACGATTGTCCATGGTCATGACAGAACGCCTCCGCACGGAGCTGATGAGCGGCAGGGAAGTGGTTGCCTCCGGGCGTTATCCTTATACGGGAAGATTTGGCATCCTGTCAAAAGAGGACTGGGCAAAAGTGGATGAGGCGATCGCGCTTGTCCATGCAGGTGAAGTGCAGGATCAGGATTTCATGAAAATCAGCGACGGACAGCGCCAGCGTCTGATGCTTGCGCGGGCAATCTGTCAGGATACAAAAATCCTGATCTTAGACGAGCCAACCTCCTATCTGGATATGGGCTTTAAGACGGATATACTTACAAATATCCGCATGCTTGCAAGAGATAAAAAGATGGCGGTCATTATGTCACTACATGAGCTTGACCTTGCGCAGAAAGTTTCCGATACGGTCGCCTGTGTCAGAGGCGACCGCATCGACCGCATCGGCACACCGGAGAAGATTTTTGCCGGAAATTATGTGCAGGAATTATACGGGGTGGCAGATCAGAGCTTTGATCCGGTGACGGGACAGATTTTTTTGTGCACGGGACATGAGAAGGCAGTTGTTTCGAGAGATTTTAGTGCAGAGAATTGCTCTGGCAAAAATTTTGGATGTGGTAAGAAGAATCCAGATCCGGTCAGTCCACAGTTTTTTGTGATCGGCGGTGCGGGCAGCGGCATCCCGGTATACAACAGGCTGTGGCGCGAAAACATTCCATTTGCGGCAGGGATCCTGCAGGAAAATGATGTGGAGTACAAAGCGGCTGTGGCACTTGCTTCAGAAGTTGTGTCAGAAAAGGCATTTTACCCGGTTGGACAGGACAAGGTGCGGGAGGCAAAGCGGCTGATCGATAGCTGTAAAAAATGTATTTGTGCGGTAGAAGAGTTTGGGCCGTTAAATGAAGCGAACCGGGGGCTGGCGGAGTATGCGAGGCGGATTGGGAAGACTGGCAAAAACATATGAACAGTATACACAGAGATATCTTCAAAGCTATCCACGAAGGAAAATGGCTGAAAATTGAATATCTGAACAAAGAGGGCAAGCACACGAACTACTGGATCGGAATCCGGGACTTAGACCCACGGAACAAGACTTTAAAAGTGGACGGACTTCATCTCAACCGGTGCTCGATTGAGGGATACGATAAGATCTATATCGATTCCATCCTCTCGACCGAGATCGTGGAAGGCTCGTACTGCCCGGAGAATGAGCGGCTGATCGAAGACATCGCGCTGCACCCGGAACGCTACCAGAACCTTTTTGCAAACACGGCAAATTTAAAAATACTGAATTATCTGGAAATGTGCAGCAAACTGGATGCCACGCCGTATACGACCGATTATGAACTGGTGCGCTATATCGACGGAGATCAGGTGCGTGACGGGGAGTACCAGTTGTCGGAGGAACAGTTTAAAGAGATCGTGACAAATTTTCAGCGGCGCATGAACCGGGGCACGAAACAGGGGAAAACGCTTCATATTCAAAAGCTGGCACTAAATATTTTAAGCATCCATACAAAAAATGGATTGTATGTGCTGGCATACCGGAATCTGAATCTGGATGTAAAAAACAAGGCATTTAAACCGGATGAAGATATCACGATCTGCACGCAGTTTACCATAGGGGGAGAGCAGGAAAATATCCGAAGGTATTTAGATGCGGATGAATATGAGCTGTTATCTGATTTTGAAAAAAATCTTGAAAAAATAAAAGATGCGATTACAGAAAAAAACGGTGCGCGGGCAGTTGTGGATGACATGCCCTATGTCATCGGACTTGGCATGGACTGTGCATTAAATCTGCATGAAGAGTATAAGGCGATTCTTGACATGTACGAAAAAGAGCAGGTGACTTTTCCAATCCGGGCATTTTTCGGCGATCTTTTGGAACGTCCGCGAAGAACGAAGGCATATCCGATCGCGCTGTTAAACCAGAACATCAATCTTGACCAGCTTCTTGCAATTAACAATGCCATGAAATATCCGCTTGCCTATATTCAGGGACCACCGGGAACCGGCAAGACGAATACGATCTTAAACACGATCGTGACGGCATTTTTTAACAATATGACGGTACTGTTTGCGTCTTACAACAATGTACCCATAAACAATGTATTTGAAAAATTAAGTTCCCTGACTTATAAGGGAAAACGGGTCGCATTTCCGGTACTGCGCCTTGGAAATCAGGAAAAAGTAAAAGAATGTATCTGTTACATCAACCAGCTGCGGAGAGAGGTGCAGGGCATTAAAGTATTTTCTTCCACGTTAGATCGTCGAAAAGGTGATAGAATTGACCGGGCGAAACAGCTTTCCGGCAGGTTAAAGGAATATGAGGAAGTCTTAGACCTGACGGAGCGCAAAGAAACGTTAACGCAGGTCATGGAGTATCAGGAACGGATGAAAAATGTGGCGACGCTCTTTCATTTCCATACGGATCTGCAGGGGCGTCAGCTGCGGAATCTGGATGAAAAAATCCAGAAGATCGGTGAGATATCTGAGCGGGATGCAATGGCTCTATTAGACCGCAATGAGGATGAATTTTACAGTTATCTGTATTATACCTCCGCAAAATACATCAAGGAGCTGGAAAGTAACAGGTTTCAGGATTTACGGAAAATTTTAGATGATGATGAAGATGTGAATGAGCAGGCAGCAGCATTTAACAAGTATCTGCAGAAATCGGAGAATGTAAAGAAGCTGCAGAAGGTATTTCCAATCATGATAACGACCTGCATTTCTTCCCATAAACTGGGTGAACCGGAACCGCTGTTTGACATGACAATCATGGATGAGGCGAGCCAGTGCAATGTTGCGGTCTCACTTGTGCCAATCATCCGGGGTGAAAAACTGATGCTGGTGGGAGATCCGCAGCAGTTAAAGCCGGTTATTTTATTGGACGAACTCACGAACCGGAAACTGCGCAGAAAATACCATGTTGCGGATGAATATGATTACCGCGAAAATTCCATTTATAAGACATATCTTGCCTGTGATGCGGTCAGCGATGAGATACTTTTGCGAAATCATTACCGCTGTAATAAAAAAATCATAGACTTTAACAATAAAAAATATTATAACTCCAAACTTCAGGTGCAGTCTGACAGCAGGGAAAGACAGCCGCTTGTCTATGTCAATGTGGATGGCGGGCCAGGTGACATGAAGAATACCTCTCCGGCAGAGGTGGAGGAGATCATGCGTTATGCGGGGGAAAATCCTGATAAAAGTATTGCTGTCATCACACCGTTTGTGAATCAGCGGATACTGATCGAGCGCGGGATCAAAGAAAACGGATTTGAGCATGTTGTATGCGGAACGGTACATGCATTTCAGGGAGACGAAAAGGATGTGGTGCTGTTTTCCACGGCGTTAAGCGACCGGACTGGAAAGGGAACTTATGACTGGCTCAAAAATAATAAGGAACTGATCAATGTCGCAACGTCGCGGGCGAAGGACAAGCTGATCCTTCTTGCGGACGGGAAAGAATTGGAGCGCCTTCATCAGGGAAATGAGAATGATGATCTGTACGAGCTGGTGCAGTATGTGAAAATGAACGGGGAATCCAAAATTACGGAAAAACATATCAGTTCGAGAGCACTTGGAATCCAGCCGTTTTCCACGGAAACAGAAGCGGCATTTATGAAAAACCTGACACATGCGCTGGAAAATATCTGGCTCACCCGGAATAAATATACGATCCACAAAGAGGTTGCCATATCCCAGGTGTTCCATGATAATGTCACTTATGATAATCTGTTTTATATGGGAAGATTCGACTTTGTTGTCTATGAAAAGAGGGGAAAAAGCGAGCTGCCCGTTTTTGCGATCGAACTCGACGGTAAGGAGCATTTTGAGGATGAAGTGGTACGGGAGCGGGACAGACAGAAAAATGAGATCTGTAAGGCGCACCATATGCAGATCATCCGTGTGGAAAACTCTTATGCAAGACGCTATCACTACATCAAGGAAATTTTGAATGACTATTTTGCGAAGGCACGTTAAAAATTTTGCGTTCAAACATCCGGCAAAAAGTGGTATGATGTCTTTATGCATCACACAGGACAAAGGAGAAAATAATACAATATGGAAAAAAAGAGCCGGGAATTATTAGCACCGCATGTGGAAGAAGAACTGATGGATTATATTTTGCATACACCGGTGAAAATAGGTGAGAAACTGCCAAATGAGTTTGAACTGGCAGAGCTGTTCGGCGTTGGGCGGAGCACAGTGCGGGAGACGGTAAAAAGCCTGGTTTCCAAAGGTGTGCTTGAGGTCCGCAGGGGTTCCGGGACTTATGTGATCGGGACGAACCGCTTAGAGGATGATCCGTTAGGGCTTTCAGGGTTTACGGACAAATATGAACTGGCGTTAGACCTCTGCAATGTGCGCCTGATGTTAGAGCCGGAGATCGCCATGCTGGCAAGTGAAAACGCGACGGACGAGGAAAAGGCGGAGTTAAAGCGGCTGTGTGATGAGGTGGAAAATCTGTATCTTGCCGGGGAGAACCATCTGCAGAAAGATGTGGAATTTCACACTTACATTGCGCGGTGCAGCAAAAATAAAGTCATTGAGAAACTGGTACCGATCATTCAGTCGGCGGTCATCACGTTCGTGAACCTGACACACCGCCAATTAAAAGACGAAACGATTGATACCCACCGTGCGATCACGGATGCAATCTTAAATGGAGACAGTGCGGGTGCAAAATATGCGATGATCATGCACCTCAATTATAATCGTCAGATGATTTTGAAAAAACAGGCGGAGGCGCAGCAAAAAAATGAGTAAGGGACAAAAACTCCAAAAACTGGTAAGACGTCATATGACATGATGCAATATCGGAAAAATATACAAAAAACAAGGTGCTTTTTTAGGAAAACACCTTGTTTTTTTGTCTAAAAGAGAGGTTTTAACAAACTAGACATCAGATGTATTGACAAAAAATGATCAATAAAATACAATAATCGCAATGAAACATCAGACGTCATACAAATATCAATAAGGAGGTATATCATGGGTAACGTCGCAGAATTAGATACAACCCGGCTGGTTATCGCAGCAATTATCGGACTGGCATTGTTGTTAGTTTTGATCATCAAATTTAAGGTTCACGCAATGCTTTCGATCTTAATCGGTGCGATTGCAATCGGACTGATCGCAGGAATGCCGTTTGAAGAAATCGTAACGGCGGTGGACGATGGTATAGGAAACACGCTAAAGGGAATTGCCCTCCTGGTAGGACTCGGTTCCATGTTCGGTGCGATACTTGAAGCATCGGGTGGAGCACAGACTTTAGCAGTTACAATGGTAAAGAAATTTGGGGATGAGAAGGCTGCATGGGCGCTTGGAATCACCGGCCTTGTTATTTCTATCCCGGTATTCTTTGATGCAGGACTTATCATTTTAATTCCACTTGCATTTTCTCTTGCAAAAAGAACAAAGAAATCTTCCCTGTTTTATGCGATCCCGCTTTTAGCAGGACTTGCCGTAGGACACGCATTTATTCCGCCGACACCTGGCCCGGTATTAGTTGCCACAATGTTAAATGTGGAACTTGGATGGGTTATTTTAGTCGGTGTATGCTGTGGATTTTTTGCAATGATCGTTGCAGGTCCGGTCTGGGGAGCTGTCTGCGGAAAGAAATTTTATGTTCCGGTTCCGGATCAGATCGCAAACCAGGAAGATATTGATGAATCCAAACTTCCGAGTTTTGCATCGGTCGTTACCATCATCATGATCCCTCTGGTACTTATCATATTGAAATCTGTTGCAGGCGTGGTTCCAGCGTTAGCAGGTGTGGCACCGTTATTTAACTTTTTAGGACAGCCGTTTGCCGCACTTCTGATCGCAACATTAGCCGCAATGTTCATCCTTGGAACAAGACATGGATACACGATGCCGGAATTAGAGAAGATCCTCACAAAATCTTTAGAGCCGACAGGACTGATCCTTCTTGTGACAGCATGTGGCGGCGTGCTCCGTTATATTTTACAGTATTCCGGCTTAGGTGAGATCATTGGTAATGCTGTGGCATCCATAAATCTTCCAATCGTTGTTGTAGCATTTTTAGTTGCAGCACTGGTAAGAATCTGTGTAGGTTCTGCAACCGTAGCAATGACCATGGCAGCAGGAATTGTAGCAGCAATGCCGGAGATCGCATCCTTATCACCGATGTATCTTGCATGTGTGGTTGCAGCAGTTGCCGGTGGAGCGACAGTCTGCTCACACTTTAACGATTCCGGATTCTGGCTGGTGAGATCACTGATCGGACTTGACGAGAAGACAACGTTAAAAACCTGGACGATTATGGAGACATTGGTTGGTGGAACCGGATTTATCGTTGCACTGATCATTTCTTTCTTCGTGTAGAAGAAACGGTAATGACAGAGCAGTCACAGAGCATGAAATTTAGTATATTATAGATTTTCACGGTAAAAAGCAGCGCAGGAATGGAGGCTAGTGTGAAAAATAAGATTTTTCACACGCAAGATTTGTGCTTACGCACAAACTTGAGATGCGCAAAAAAACAGCGCAAGAATGGAGATTATCATGGAATTAAGAAGTCAGAAAGTAAGAGAACTTGCACCGGAGATGGACCCGCTTCGCATGGGTATGGGATGGAAGGCGGAGGAGCTTTCCAAACCACAGATCATCATTGAGAGTACTTATGGAAACAGCCATCCGGGTTCAAGCCATTTAAATATTTTTGTGGAAGAAGCAGTAAAAGGTGTTGATGAAAACGGCGGAAAAGCAGCGCGTTATTATGCAACAGATATGTGCGATGGAATGTCCCAGGGACACGATGGAATCAATTATTCTTTAGCACACAGAGATGCGATCACAAACCTTGTGGAGGCGCAGGCAAACGCTACAACGTTTGATGGTGGTGTTTTTATCGCAAGCTGTGACAAGGCAATGCCGGCGATGCTTATGAGTATCGGCCGTTTAAAAGAGATGAGCGCGATCGTTGTGACCGGTGGCGTTATGGAAGCCACGGTTGTAAAACCGGAATACGTGGAAAATGATCCGGGCTGTAAGATCAATGAGCTTTTAACCTTAGAGCAGATCGGAAAATTCAGCGCGCAGTATGAGCGTGGTGAGATCCCGGAAGAGCAGCTCCGCTATTACAAACACAATGCATGTCCAAGCTGTGGCGCATGTTCTTTCATGGGAACCGCTTCCACAATGCAGGTTATGGCTGAAGCACTTGGACTGATGCTTCCGGGAACAGCACTGATGCCGGCAACTGCGCCGGAATTAAAAAAGGCTGCCTATGATGCCGGAAAACAGTTAATGAAATTAGTTGAGATGGGAATTGCTGCAAAAGATATCGTCACAATGGAAAGTCTTGAGAATGCGATCATGGTACATGCTGCAATCTCAGGTTCCACCAACGCGGTCATGCACATTCCGGCAATCGCACATGAATTTGGTTTTGAAATTGATGCGGATACGTTTGACAGAATGCACCGCGGTGCACATTATCTGCTAAACATCCGCCCGGCAGGAGACTGGCCGGCACAGTATTTCTACTATGCAGGCGGTGTGCCGAGAGTCATGGAAGAAATCAAGAGCATGCTCCATCTTGATGTGATGACAGTTACCGGAAAAACACTTGGTGAGAACTTAGAAGAGTTAAAAAAGAACGGTTTCTACGAGCACTGTGATGCGATCTTAAAAGAGAAATCCGCACTGATCGGAAAAGAGATCAAACGTACCGATATCATCGCTGATTTTGACCATGCGATCGGTACAGAGGGAAGCATCGCAATCCTGCGCGGCAACCTTGCACCGGAGGGCGCAGTCATTAAACACACTGCCTGCCCGAAAGAAATGTTCCATGCAAGATTAAACGCAAAACCGTATGACAGCGAGGAAGAAGCGATCGATGCGATCCTGAAGGGAAAAGTAGTACCGGGAGATGCCGTATTTATCCGCTACGAGGGACCGAGAGGCAGCGGTATGCCGGAGATGTTCTACACCGGCGAGGCAATCTGTTCTGACCCGAAACTTGCAGCCAGCGTTGCACTGATCACAGACGGACGTTTTTCCGGCGCATCCAGAGGACCGGTCGTAGGACATGTATCTCCGGAGGCAGCAGCCGGCGGCCCGATCGCATTTGTGGAAGAGGGAGATCTCATTGAACTTGATGTTGAGAACCGCCGTCTTGCGATCGTAGGTGTCAAAGGCGAGGAAAAGACCGAGGAAGAAATTGCACAGATCCTAGAAGAACGTAAAAAGAACTGGAAAGGTTTTACCAGCAAATATAAGAGTGGTCTGTTAAAATTGTATGCACAGCATGCGACCAGCGCGATGAAGGGTGCCTATATGGACTAAGTAACCAGACCATAAAAAAATCCGGGTGTTGCTGCCCGGATTTTTTGTATTATAGTACGATGTCAGCTCTGCTTTTTTAATTCATAGGAAATTACGTCCTATGAATTAAAAAGCCCTCCGGGCGGGATGCGCATCTCGCGGAGTAGAAGTTAGCTGTAAACAGCACCGCTCGAGCGCGAAAGAGTCGCAAGCGACTCCTTGTTCAATGTCAACTGATAGTTGATGCGTAAAAAGAAATAACAACCGGCACATGCTTGAAAAATCAACCATTAGTTTTTATAATGAAATTAGAAAAACGAGATGGGGGATGCGAAATGTTTGATATCATGACAATGGCGGAAAACATCAAAACATACCGGAATAAAAGAGGACTGAATCAATATGAATTTGCGGAAAAATTAGGAATCAGCCCACAGGCGGTATCCAAATGGGAGTGTGGACTGTCCTGTCCGAGTGTCGAAAATCTTTGTGTGATCTCAGAGATTTTAGATGTTTCCATTGATACGCTGATCGGTGAAAACAGTGACAGTGAAAAGATGATGATCGGAATCGATGGCGGGGGAACGAAAACAGAGTTTGTTTTATTTTCGGAAAGCGGAAGAATTTTAAACAGGATCGTCCTTGACGGCTGCAATCCGAATACGGTAGGAATGGAGGAGGCAATGAACATCCTGCAGCTTGGCATTGATACGCTCATGAAGATCAAGGGGAAGATCAGCGGAATCTTTGTGGGTGCTGCAGGATTAGATTCCGGAAACAATACATCAAAGATCAAAAAGATGTTAAAAGAAAAATATCCGAAAGTAAAAATCCAGTGCGAAAATGACATCTATAACGTCATTGCCTGTGGAAAAAATCTTGACCGGTGTGTGGCTGCAATCAGCGGAACCGGAATGATCATTTACGCAAACCAGAATGGAAATTTAAAGCATTTTGGCGGGCGCGGCTATCTGCTTGATAAAGGCGGCAGCGGCTACCACATCGGACGGGATGCGATCTGTGCAGCGCAGGATGCAAGGGACGGGATCGGAGAACATACGATACTGACGGATCTTGTTGAGGAAAAGTTAGGGAATACGGTATGGGAGAGCATCCAGGACATCTACAGTAAAAACCAGTCCTATATCGCTTCATTTACGCCGTGCGTATTTCTGGCATATGAAAATGGGGATAAAATCGCCGAGCAGATTTTAAAGAACAATGCAGCATGTTTAGCGGAACTTATCAATTTTGCCGTGGATCATTATGATGTCGGAAAATATGTGGTTGCATCCGGCGGAATTTTAAAACAGAAACCGGCATTCCGGGAAATGTTAAAAGAGATGCTGCATCCGGATATTGAATTAGACGTTCCGGACTATCCACCGGTATATGGCGCATGTATCATGTGCTGCCTGTTATGTGGGGTTGATACAAAGCCGGTAAAAGAGCGTTTTATGATGTCATATGATTCATACCAGTAGGGAGAGGGAGGAAAACAACATGAGAATTATTAAAGTAAAAAACTATGATGAGGTTTCTGTAAAGACAGCAAATTTGATTTTAGGACAGGTAAATTTAAAACCGGATGCGGTTTTAGGACTTGCTACAGGTGGTTCACCTGTGGGGGCATATAAAAAGATCGTGGAAGCATATAACAACGGTGAGGTTGATTTTTCCGGAGTTACAACGATCAATCTGGATGAATACAGAGGAATCAAAAGAAACCACGAACAGAGCTACTGGAGTTTTATGCAGGAAAATCTGTTTAAACATGTAAATGTAAGGGAAGACCACATTTTCATTCCAAACGGAGAAAATCTTAACAGTGAGGAAGTCTGCAGGGAATATGACAAGATCATAGAAACAGCCGGTGGTATTGATATGCAGCTTCTTGGAATTGGTCTGGACGGACACATCGGTTTTAACGAACCGGCGGATCATTTTGAAAAAAATACACACTGTGTGGAACTGACGGAGAGCACGATCGAGGCAAACAAGAGATTTTTTGAGAGTAAGGATGAAGTTCCGCGTCAGGCATATACCATGGGTATCCTGCCAATCGTACAGGCAAAGAAAGTCATCATGATCGCAAATGGAAAAAACAAGGCGGATATCATCAAAAAAGCATTTACCGGACCGGTCACACCGGAAGTCCCGGCATCCATTCTGCAGATGCATCCGGATTTCACACTGATCGCAGATGAGGATGCACTTTCGGAGATTTAAAAGGGGGAAAATCCAAAATGATCATAAAAAATGCATTGGTTTATACAGAAGATCATAAGTTTGAAAAGAAAGATGTCAGGATCGAAGATGAACGGATCGCAGAGATCGCAGAGAACGGTCAGATTACTGCCACAGATGAGGATGTGATCGACGGGGAAGGCATGTATGCGATACCGGGACTTGTGGATATTCATTTTCATGGGGCGGTAGGCTATGATTTCTGTCAGGCATCGAAAGAAGAACTGTTAAAAATAGCAGAATATGAGGCAAAAAATGGTGTTCTTGCCATCTGCCCGGCGACAATGTCCTATAATGAAGAAATCTTAGGACATGTCATGGACAAGGCGGCAGATTACAAAGAAGATACCGGAGCAGATTTAGTCGGCATCAATATGGAAGGACCGTTTATCAATCTAAAAAAAGCCGGGGCACAGAACCCGGAATATATTATGCCGGCAGATAAAGAAATGTTTCTGCGTCTGCAGGAGAGAAGCGGCGGGCTGATCAAACTGGTAGATATCGCACCGGAAGAAAAAGGTGCGATGGAATTTATCGAACAGTGCCATGACAAGGTAAAAATCTCTATCGCGCATACCTGCAGTGATTACGATACGGCGCGCGAGGCATTGGAAAAAGGCGTGGGCCATATGACACACCTCTATAATGCCATGCCGGGGATCAATCACAGGGAGCCGGGACCCATCATAGCGGCACTTGAGGCAGGAGCCGAGGTGGAACTGATCGCAGACGGTATTCATATCCATCCGGCGATGGTGAGAACGACATTCCGCATTTTCGGGGCAGATAAAGTCATTCTGATCTCAGACAGTATGGAAGCTACGGGACTTTTGGACGGGGACTACCAGCTTGGCGGGCAGGGCGTGACCGTAAAAGGCAGAAAAGCCGTCCTGACAAAAGATCCGGGTGTTATCGCAGGCAGTGTCACAAACCTGTTTGACTGCATGAAAAACTGTGTACTGAATATGGGAATCCCGCTCGAGGATGCAGTCCTGGCAGCAACTGAAAATCCTGCGGAATCGATCGGTGTGGAGAAAGATTACGGTAAGATTGCAGTTGGAAATTATGGAAACCTGCTATTGCTGGATAAAGATCTGCAGATAAAAAACATCGTTCAAAAAGGGAAAATAATGTCCGTCTGAAAATTACAGACATGGTCGTAAGTGCACAATTTTTTAATTTTTTTAGTAATTTTTCGCGATCTTAAGGCAGAGGCTTGAACTTGCAGATATTTAATAGTATAATCACTTAAGCTAAAAAAATTTTAAGTACCTAAAAATATATTTATGGAGGAAAATGCGCGATTCTTATGGAGCGGGTATTTCTCTCTGAAAAACAAGGAGGACATTATGATTACCTGGAACAACTTAGACACCCTTGATTCCTATAAGGAACTTTCAAAGGCTTCCCGCGTAAACCTTGCAGAAGTAATGTCAGGCGAGAACGGTGCAGAGCGTGTAAAAAATTACAGCATTCCTATGGCTGAGGGATTTACTTACAATTATGCAGCAAAAGCTGTTGATGATGATGTGCTTGATGCACTCGTAAAACTTGCAAAAGAGGCACAGCTTGCAGAGAAATTTAAGGCTCTCTACAATGGTGAAGTTGTAAATACCGGTGAAAAACGTCTGGTACTTCATCATATGACACGTGGACAGCTTGGTGATGCAGTAAACGCTGACGGCGTGGACAAACGTGCTTTTTATGTAGAGCAGCAGAACCGCATTGCTGATTTTGCAAACAAAGTACATGCAGGCGAGATCACAAACGCAGCAGGTGAGAAGTTTACAACAGTTGTTCAGATCGGTATCGGCGGCAGTGATCTTGGTCCTCGTGCTATGTATCTTGCATTAGAAAACTGGGCAAAGAAAAACAACACATTCAAGATGGAAGCAAAATTCATCAGCAACGTTGACCCGGATGATGCAGCAGCAGTTTTAAATTCCATTGATGTGGCACACTCTATTTTCGTACTGGTTTCCAAATCAGGTACCACACTTGAGACATTAACAAATGAATCTTTCGTAAAAGACGCATTAAAGAAAGCAGGATTAGATGCTTCGAAACATATGATCGCAGTTACCAGTGAGACATCCCCGCTTGCAAAGAGCGATGACTATCTGGCAGCTTTCTTCATGGATGACTATATCGGAGGACGTTTCTCTTCCACTTCCGCAGTCGGCGGAGCCGTTTTATCCCTGGCATTCGGACCGGAAGTATTTGCACGGTTCTTAGAGGGTGCAGCAGCCGAAGATAAACTTTCCGCAAATGAAGATGTATTAAAGAACCCTGAGATGCTTGATGCACTGATCGGTGTATATGAGCGAAACGTTTTAGGTTATCCTTGCACTGCAGTATTGCCATATTCCCAGGCATTAAACCGTTTCCCTGCGCATTTACAGCAGCTTGACATGGAGTCAAACGGTAAATCTGTAAACCGCTTCGGTGAGCCGGTCAGCTATCCGACAGGCCCGGTGATCTTTGGTGAGCCAGGAACAAATGGACAGCACTCTTTCTACCAGTTATTACATCAGGGAACCGACATTGTTCCACTTCAGTTCGTTGGATTTAAGAATAACCAGATCGGAACCGATGTTGTGATCCAGGACAGCACAAGCCAGCAGAAACTGTGTGCAAACGTTGCAGCACAGATCGTTGCATTTGCATGTGGTAAATCCGATGAGAACCGCAACAAGAACTTTGAGGGCGGCCGTCCATCCAGCATCATTATCGGTGATCAGGTAAATCCTGGTTCTCTTGGTGCGTTATTAGCACACTTCGAGAATAAGATTATGTTCCAGGGATTCTTATGGAATGTAAACAGCTTCGACCAGGAAGGTGTTCAGCTTGGTAAAGTCCTTGCAAAACGTGTTCTTGCACATGAGACAGACGGTGCACTGAAAGTATTCAGTGATCTGCTGAATATCTAGTAGATATGGATGATGGTGTAAACTTGGGATTCTATGTAATTTAGGATTACATGTAATTTAGGATTACATATAATTTGGGATTACATGTAATTTGAGATTACATGCAGTTTGTCAGTGAATACAATTTCAGATGAAGTAAAAATGCTCTTTTCTAAGCAGGCGGGTAAATGTCTCTCAGAAGAGGGCATTTTTTGTGTTGTGGGATTTTTTATAATGCGCAAAGCAATCAGGCATTGAATTGTTCCAATCCAGCAATTATAATGAAAGACATTAGTTGTTGATGGAAAAGGGTGGTTTTGAGATCATCATAAGAAATATTTTTTTGAAACCATGATTTGGAAACAGAAAGGACAGACATATGGAACAGGAACAGCAGACACCGCACAAAAGGCGTGTACGTTATAAAGGAAAATACCCGAAGAAGTTCGAGGAAAAGTATAAAGAACTTCAGCCGGAAAAATATCAGGATACGATCGAACATGTCATCAAAAAGGGAAACACGCCGGCAGGAATGCATATTTCCATTATGGTGCAGGAAATTCTTGATACCTTAAATATCCAGCCGGGCGAGACCGGTTTTGATGCTACGTTAGGATATGGAGGGCATACAAAAGCAATGCTTGCCTGTCTGAACGGACAGGGGCATATCTATGCAACCGATGTTGACCCGGAGGAGTCCGCCAAGACGAAAAAGAGACTGGAAGAACTCGGGTACGGAGAGGATATCCTGACGATCCGGCTGCAGAATTTCTGTACGATCGATGAGATCGCAAAAGAAGCCGGCGGTTTTGATTTCATTTTAGCGGATCTGGGTGTATCTTCCATGCAGATCGACAATCCAAAGCGTGGATTTTCATTTAAGGTGGATGGTCCACTTGACCTGCGCTTAAATCAGGAAGCAGGAATCAGCGCGGCAGAACGTCTTGATACCATCACAAGGGAGGAACTTGCCGGAATGCTCTATGAAAATTCCGATGAACCTTACTGTGAGGAGCTTGCGAAGGCGATCACCGACGAGATACGAAAGGGCAGCCGGATCGACACGACGACAAAATTGCGCGAAGTGATTGAAAAAACACTTGATTTTCTGCCGGAAAAAGAAAAAAAGGACACGATCAAAAAGACCTGTCAGCGTACATTTCAGGCACTCCGCATCGATGTGAACCGTGAGTTTGAGGTCTTATATGAATTCATGGAAAAACTGCCAGACGCCTTAAAACCAGGTGGACGTGTGGCAATCCTCACGTTTCATTCCGGGGAGGATAAGCTGGTCAAGAAAGCATTAAAAGAAGGCTGTCGTGCAGGAATTTATGCAGATTATTCAAAAGATGTTGTAAGACCGAGTGCACAGGAATGTGCACAGAATGGAAGAGCGCGGTCTACGAAGATGCGCTGGGCAGTCCGGGCATAGAAGATTTATTGGTGCTGATATGGTATCATGGATTGAAATAAAAAATGAATGCTCAGATCATGTTAATTACAAACTGGCATGGCTGAAAAAGAAAAAACTGGATGTTTTCATGCATCCAGTTTTTTCTTATACTTCATAACATCAGGATCCGGAAAGAAATTGATACAGAGTAACTGTTTGAAAAACTGCGCAGAAAATCAAACTGGTTGTCTGAAAAAGGAGAAAGTTAGTTATGAGTAATATAAATAATACAAAAGAGCAGTATGAATTAAACCGTGAACTGGCACAGATGTTAAAGGGTGGTGTCATCATGGATGTCACAAATGCCGAGCAGGCAAAAACCGCAGAGGCAGCAGGAGCATGTGCGGTTATGGCATTAGAGCGGATCCCGGCGGATATCAGAGCGGCAGGCGGTGTGGCAAGAATGAGTGATCCGAAGCTGATCAGGGAGATTCAGGGTGCGGTTTCCATTCCGGTTATGGCAAAATGCCGAATCGGTCATTTTGCGGAGGCACAGATCTTACAGGCATTAGAGATCGATTACATTGACGAGAGTGAAGTGCTTTCTCCGGCAGATGATGTTTACCACATTGACAAGACAAAATTTCAGGTGCCGTTTGTCTGCGGAGCAAAAAATTTAGGAGAGGCACTCAGAAGAATCGCTGAGGGTGCAGCGATGATCCGTACCAAAGGGGAACCGGGAACCGGTGATGTGGTTCAGGCGGTACATCATATGAGACTGATCAACTCCGAGATCGCGGCAGTTGCGGCAAAACGTGAAGATGAACTTTTCGAGACAGCAAAACAGCTTCAGGTTCCATATGATCTAGTAAAATATGTGCATGACCACAAAAAACTTCCGGTTGTAAACTTTGCAGCAGGCGGTGTGGCAACTCCGGCAGATGCGGCACTGATGATGCAGCTTGGCGCTGAGGGCGTATTTGTAGGTTCCGGTATCTTCAAATCCGGCAATCCGGCAAAACGTGCAGCAGCAATCGTACAGGCAGTGACCAATTACAATGATGCAAAACTGATTGCAGAGTTATCTGAAGATTTAGGAGAAGCGATGGTCGGCATAAACGAGGACGAGATACAGCTGCTTATGGCAGAGCGTGGGAAATAAATTGCTCAGAAATGGAGATTAGTGTGAAAAATAAGATTTTTCACACGCAGGATTTGTGCTTACGCACAAACTTGAGATGCGCAAAAAACAGCGCAAGAATGGAGAATATCATGTCAGAAAAAGTATCAATCGGAATCCTTGCGGTGCAGGGCGCATTTGCGGAGCATCAGGCGATGCTTGACGGGCTTGGCGCGGATACATTCCTGATCCGTCAGAAAAAGGATTTGGAAGAGTCTGTGCAGAATGGCGGACTGCAGGGGATCGTGCTTCCCGGAGGTGAAAGCACGGTACAGGGAAAACTGCTTAGAGATCTTGGCATGTCTGACCAGTTAAAAGAACTGATCGAAGCGGGTACACCGGTGCTTGCGACCTGTGCAGGGCTGATCCTTTTAGCAGAGCGTGTTTCCAACGATGACAGAGCGTATTTAAAAACCCTGCCGGTAAGCGTGAAGCGCAACGCCTATGGCAGACAGCTCGGAAGCTTTGTCACGGACGCAGAGATTGCACACATTGGAACTTATCGGATGAATTTTATCCGTGCACCATATATTGATGAAATTTTAAATCCGCAGGTGGAGACATTGGCGATAGTGGATGGCAATACGGTAGCAGTCCGCTACAAAAACCAGCTTGCGCTCAGTTTTCACCCGGAAGTGAGTGAAGATGCAAGGGTGCACGCGTATTTCTTAAATGAAATCGTGCAGGGTGTATAAGAAAGAAAAAATTGGCGAAGTGAACGGAAAATGAAAGAAATTCATCCATTTTTACCGAAGTCTAATGGAGATTTAGAAGAGAATGGGCGAAATGAATGGAAAATGAAAGAGATTCCCCCATTTTTATCGCAGTTTAATGAAAATTTAGAAGAGAATGGGCGAAAGCGTTATAAGGATGAAGCCAATAGCCCACGAAAATGAAAAAATCAGGGCGAAAACAGGAGAACAGAAGATGTTTTCGCCCGAAATGGCTGTGAAAATGTTAAAAAGAAAGAAGAAATGGGCGAAAGAGACTTGGACAAAGGAACTTTCGCCCATTATATATTGAGGATAGTAGGATGCATGTTATTAAGCTTCCAAAATCAGGAAAAAGGTCCCGCGAAATAGAATTTTTAGAAACAAATAATACTTGACCGCATGCCGGAGGAAAATGACGCCCGCTATAAAAGAATCGTATTTCAGGACAAAGCGGCAGGCATCAAAGATGCGCTTCGCACGGAGATTGAAGAGTCCGAAGCGTTGCTCCTGCGGGGAATTTCAAAAGAGGAAAAAGAAATCTTTTTGAGAGTGGCACAGAAAATGCTGGAAAATTTGGATTCTGACTAAACTGCCCCCGTTAAAGTATGTATATATCGGTGTAGAAATGGTAATTCGTGTGAAAGCGTTTTTTCATGAAAAACCACCGAAAGAAAGGAGAAAAAATGAACGAAAATGAACTGATGAGCAGCCTTCCCGTCCCGAAGGCGGTTGCAAAGATGGCGATCCCGAGTGTGATCAGCAGTCTGGTAACAGTTGTATACAACATGGCAGATACTTTTTTTGTCGGACAGACCGGCGATCCGCTGCAGGTGGCGGCAGTCAGCCTGACAAACCCGATCTTTATACTGTTTATGGCATTTGCCAACATGTTTGGAATGGGCGGCAGTGCGGCTGCATCCATGGCGATGGGCGAGAAAAATGAAAAAAGAATGAAACAGGTATCCGCGTTTGTGACATATGCATCCCTGATCGTCGGTGTAGCACTTGCAGTCATTTTAATGGTATTTATGACGCCAGTTTTAAATATGTTCGGAGCAAACGAGCAGACGTTTCTCTATGCAAAAGGATACACTTTTCACATTGCATACGGGGCGCCGTTTATCATCTGGTCTGCAGCGGTAAGTTTTGTTGTGCGCGCGGAGGGTGCAAGCAAGGAGGCAATGATCGGCAGTATGATCGGCACCGTCGCCAATATCGTGTTAGATCCGGTGTTGATCAGCGGTATGGGGATGGGAGCTGTGGGAGCCGCAGTTGCGACGACAATCGGAAACATTTTGGCAGGCATCTATTACCTGTGGTATTTTTTAAAGAAAAGTAAATGTTTTTCCATCTCCATCAAATATTTTACCTGCAAAGACGGCATTTTGAGCGGAGTATGTGTGACCGGACTGCCGACCGCTGTTTTTTCCGTGCTGATGAGTGTGTCCACGATCGTGTTAAACCAGATCTTAGTGGCATACGGCAATGCGCCGGTGGCGGCGATCGGCATCGTGTTTAAGGCAAACATGTTTATCACATTTTTACAGATGGGACTGGCAAACGGAGTGCAGCCGCTTCTGGGATATAACTATGGTTCTGGAGATCACAAGCGGTTTGTTTCCGTGGAACGGTATACAAAAAAATGCTGTGTCATTGTCGGCATTTTAGCTACGGCGCTGTTTTTTGTTTTACGGGAGCCGATCATAAGGCTGTTCATCAGTGACGGGGAAGTTGTGTATTATGGCGTGAAAATGCTGATCGCCTACATGCTTTCCGGGCCGGTCATAGGGCTGTTATTTGTCAATATGAACTGTATGCAGTCAGTAGGAAATTCATTTCCGGCGACGATACTTTCCGTTATGCGTCAGGGACTGCTTCTGATACCGCTTTTGTACCTGTTAAATGCGTGTATGGGGTTAAACGGTGTCATTTACGGACAGGCATTGACGGATTATGCAGCAGTTATTTTGTCGGCTGTTTTATGGAGGAGAATCAGAAGACGGATTGAAAGACGGTAAGATCGGGCGTATAATAAAGGTGAACGAGCAATTTTGAAACCGGCAGTTATGAAAATTAGTAGGATGAATTTCGTATTTGTCGCATATTATGATTCGGGTGTCAAAAGGTGGTTTTCAATTTTGGGTCTGTCAAATTGCACAAAACCGAACTTGTTTTGTTCCGTTGTCCGAAAATAAGAAAAACTAAGTATGCCTGAATCAGTTTTTCACAGAGTGACGTAAACGGCATTCAACGAGCCTTCCATGGCTCGTGAAGCCTTGTTCTGCCGTCCGTGGCAGAACATTACTGTAAATAGACAGGCATACTAAGATTTTCTAATTTTCTCCCAAAGTCACAAAAACAGTCTCGGCTTTGTGCAATTTGACAATCGCTAAGTTATGAACCACCTTTTGACACCCTAATCATATTATCTCAACTGTAAAAATTGGCATATTGAATTGCAGATTTGCCGTATGATGAATCTTGGGTATAAAAGACCTATGGGGATGGAGGAGCGTTATGATCGGTGGCGTGGATGGATACAAATGGAATATCACAGATTCCTATGATAATAATTTAAATCAGCGGAATAATGTTAATAATAAAGATGAACTGGGACAAAAAGGCGCGGTCGATAAATCTAAGACCACAGAGTGCCAGACCTGTAAAAACCGCAAATATGTTGATGGCTCTAACGAAGCGAACGTTTCCTTTAAAAATGCTGCGCATATTTCACCGGAAGCGGCATCTTCTGCTGTCCGGGCACATGAGGGGCAGCATGTTTCCAATGCGTATCACAAAGCTGCCACGCAAAACGGCGAAGTGGTATCTGCATCCGTCAGAGTCCAGACATCGGTCTGCCCGGAATGTGGCCGTTCTTATATTTCCGGTGGTGTGACGGACACACAGATCAGATATTATAATGAGTCGAATCCATACCAGCAGGATTTAAAACAGACAGACGGAATTAAACTGCGTGGAGCAAACGTGGACGAGATTGGCTAGATTTTTCGCACGAAAGCCCCGGCTTGAAAACAATATAAGAATGGAGAATTTTATGTGTACAGCAGCAACTTACCTGACGAAAGACTTTTATTTTGGAAGAACATTAGATTATGAATTTTCTTATGGCGAGGAAATCACGGTGACACCGCGGAATTATCCATTTCATTTCCGTCACACGGAAAATCTGGAAAAACATTATGCGATCATTGGCATGGCGCACATGGCAGGAGATTATCCGCTTTATTATGATGCGGTGAACGAAAAAGGCGTCGGCATGGCGGGACTTAATTTTGTCGGCAATGCATATTATCATAAGGAAGAAGGCGGTAAAAAAAATGTGGCATCCTTTGAATTTATTCCATGGGTGCTTGCGCAGTGCGCAACGTTAGATGAGGTGCGGGAGCTGATTGCAGATTTAAATATTGTGGATACGCCGTTCAGTGAAAATCTGCCGTCCGGCATGCTACACTGGATCATCTCAGATAAGAGTGGATCGATTACAGTAGAATCCATGAAAGACGGACTGCATATCCATGAAAATCCGGTTGGTGTCCTGACAAACAATCCGCCATTTGAGCAGCAGATGTTTATGCTGAATAATTACATGGGACTGTCACCAAAACAGCCGGAAAATCATTTTACGGATAAACTGGATCTGAATATGTACAGTCGTGGCATGGGAGCATTAGGACTGCCGGGTGATCTTTCATCAGCTTCCCGTTTTGCGAGAGTCGCGTTTACAAAAATGAACGCAGTTTCTGACGATTCCGAGGAGGAGAGTGTGGCACAGTTTTTCCATATCTTAGGATCTGTCGACCAGCAGAGAGGCTGCTGCGAGGTATCCGATGGAAAATATGAGATCACGATCTACACCTCCTGCTGTAATGCAAGCCGTGGAATTTATTACTACACCACATATTCCAACAGCCAGATCACGGCGGTGGACATGCACAGAGAAGATCTTGACGGAAGTGTTCCGGTGCATTATCCAATGCTCACAAAACAACAGATCCTGTGGCAGAATTAATCTGGTATCATAGGATACTCACATTCTTTTAAAACAAATTCACAAAAATTTCTTACGGCAGGCGGCATAAACGCCTGCCGGTCATGAATCATATACAGATTACGCTCCCATACAGGCGCACTGATCTGCAGAATCTTCACATCCAGTTTTAATAAAAGATCCATATAAGGAACGACGGCAATGCCAAAACCCTGTGCAGTGAGTCCCGCAATCACCTCGGCTTCCTCTGTCTCATAGGCAATCTGCGGTACTGCATTGATCTGTGAAAACAGATGGTCCACAACGGCACGCATACCGGAACCGTGGGAAAAATAAATCTGTGGATAGATGAGCGTTTCCGTCAATGCAACGGACTGTTTTGCTGCCAGTGGGTGATGGTCTGGAACGATAAGTACCAGATCCTCGTGTGTGATCGGCACAGTGTCTAACGATTCTGTCTCCGGCGGCATGGAACAGAAAATCAGATCATAATCCCTTGCCGAGAGACCGTTGACAAGATCGCCGGTCGAGCCGGTATGAAATGTAAAACGCACATCATGCTCAGGATGGGATGCCAGATAACGCGCGGCAAGCTGCGGAATGAAACTGACACCGAGGGAACGCAGCATGCCAAGCCGGATCAATCCGTCACCGCGTGCGCTCCGCTGCAGGGATGAAACTCCGGAATCCAATGTGGCAAGCGTGCGGTTTGCGCAGATTAAAAACTCTTCCCCAAAACTTGTGAGTGTAGTATTGCGCCCGCTTTTTTCAAAAAGTGCCACGCCAAGTTCTGCCTCCAACTGCGAGATCGCATGGCTTAAACTCGGCTGTGTGATACAAAGTTCATGTGCAGCCTTTGTGTAGTGCTGCATTTTTGCTAAAGTTACAAAATAACGAAGCTGGAATAAGTTCATGGCAATCCTCCTTGTTTTGCGAAGCAAAATCCAATTTTACATGGTAAAATTTGCCCAATGGCGAGGAGAGGATTTTCCTCCCTGTTTTGCTTATTTTATCACAATTAATAGATACTGTCTATCAAACTATAAAAACTATTGATTTGTTAAATGGATTAGAAAGGTGTAAAGTGTTTCTGAAATTTGGGGATGACAATAAATGCAGAAGCAGGACTTCTGTAAAAACTTCCCCGGGAGGAAATATTTAAAATGAAAGAAACAGAAATACAGAAAGAAAAATCCCGCCGCACGGTCCGCGGGGAACTTGCACTCATGGTCGCAGTTGCCATCAATAGTCTTGGTGTTGTACTGATGCTGCATTCCGGTGCAGGCATCTCGGCAATATCAAGCGTGCCGTATGCATTTTCCGAAGTTTTCACACGCGTATCGCTTGGAACCTGGACTTATATATTTCAAGGACTTCTGGTGCTAAGTCTCATGATCCTGCGGAAAAAATTTGTGCCGCAGTATCTGTTCAGTTTTGTAGTGGGATTTGCATTCAGCGAATTATTGGATGTGCATGAGAGCTGGATCAATGTTTTGCCGCTGACGCCGGGATATCGTGTAATCTATTTTCTGATCAGTTATATTTTGCTCTGTATTGGAATTGCTTTGTCGAACCGATGCAAACTGCCGATCATACCGACGGATTTATTCCCGAGAGAATTGTCGGATATCACATCCGTTACCTATTCTAAGATCAAAGTTGGATTTGATGTTACCTGCCTTGCCGTGACAGCCGGACTGACCTTTGCATTTTTAGGACATCTTGACGGCCTTGGGATCGGAACCATTTTAGCCGCATTTACTATGGGAAAAGTGATCGGACTGATCGGAAAATGGATGGACAGACATGCCTGCTTTGTATCGTTCATGACACAAAGACAGACAGCCTGAACTAGTGTAATGTATCATTCACATTTCGTATAATTACTTGCCTGAATTTTCATCTGCTGTGGCAAATGAAAATTACAAATTTTTCTCAAATGCTTCCACTGCCTTTGCATCTAAGATAGAGGTGCAATGCGGGCAGCGGTATTTAACGCTTTCACCAGTATAAATACAACAAAAGCCATGATCAGGAAATTCATCACGGCAGTCAGAAACTTTTCGTAATTCAATGTGACATCCCCAACAATATTCCAGTGCAGCTTGTCAAAATTCATGCCACCGAAAATTCCAAGAAACGGGTTGATAATATCCTCGACCAGTGACGACACAATACTTGTAAAAGCACCGCCGATAATAATACCGACAGCCATGTCCATCCGAATCGAACCCATCCACATAATTATATCGGCTCAAAATCCCCCCACAAGACTGTTCATAACAAAAAAGTGTGCTATAATCAAAAACAGGAAATAATTTGAACACAAAAAGAAATAGATAACACAAAAAACAGCAAAAAAGAAGGTGTGACACACATGACAATGCAGGAAGCGGTCATAAAAAATATTGATACGGATTACTCGTACCAGCTTGCAAAACGGATGGAGCAGTTTCGCTCAAACGAGAAACTCGGTTACCGTCCTGCGGGTTCGAAGGCAGAATTCCTGACAGGGGAAATGTTAAAGGATGAGATGCAAAAACTTGGACTGTCGGATGTATGTAAAAATGCGGTTACCGTGGATGGCTGGGAGTTTAAAAATGCGGAGCTTACGTTTGAAACGAAAGAGGGAAAAAGGCATACCGCATTGCTCGGGGCATATCAGACAGATTTTGTAACGGACGGTGAGCAGGCATTTTCCCTGATGTATCTTGGAAAGGGAACAGAAGCGGATTATGAAGGGAAAGATGTAACCGGAAAACTGGTGTTAGTGGATATCAACCAGAGAGATGAGTGGTGGATCAATTATCCGGTTTATCAGGCACATTTAAAAGGTGCGGCGGCAGTGATCGCTGTGCAGTGTGGCGGTTATGGAGAAGTCGATGCGAAGGCACTCAACGCACAGGATATCGCCGGACCGGAGGATGCACCGGCATTTTCCATCTCAAGGGAAGATGCTGCATTATTGAGGGAACTGCTGGATGGAGAGAAAGAAGCAACCGTATGGTTGAAAGCCGACAGCCGGGTAAAACGTGACTGCACGACTTATAACATTTCAGGCTGTATTCCGGGAAAACACCCGGAGCGCATGGTATTGTTATCTGCACACTATGACTCCTATTTCAGTGGATTTCAAGATGATAATACGGCAGTCGCCATGATGTTTGGCATTGTAAAAACGCTGATTGAAAGCGGATTCAAGCCGAACAACACGATCGTGTTCTGTGCGATGGCGGCAGAGGAATGGGGCGTTGTTGATTCCAACTTTGACTGGTCGACCGGAGCTTACGAGCAGATTTTTACCGCACATCCGGAATGGGTCGGAAAAGTGATCGCAGATCTGAATTTTGAGCTGCCGGCGCTGGCACACGGCACGCGTGCAAGAATCCGCTGCTGTTATGAATATGTACATTATATAAAAGAATATTTAGACGGACTTCCGGAACTGACAAAGGCTTATCCTGAGATGACAAGCGTGACGGCACCGATCGAAACCTGGTCAGATGATTTTTCGATGGCAATCGCAGGAATCCCTTCCATGGTCAATGATTTTACCGGCGGAAGTTTCATGGAAACACATTACCATTCCCAGTTTGATAATGATGATTTTTATGATGAGGCGGTTTACCGGCTGCACCATGAGCTGTTCACACTGCTGATCTTAGCACTGGATGAAACGGCAGTTGTGCCGCTTGATTTTACACCGGTGTTAGAGCGCATACTTGCCGGAGGCAGTGAAATCACAGCGAAAGTGGAAGAAACACAGGAACAGATCGCTGCAATCACAAAAAAATTAATTCAGGTAACAGAAGAGGCACAGGAAAAAGCAAAACAGTCTTACGAAGAGACTGCCGCTATCAATACCCGCTACCACGCACTTCTTGCAGAAGGTAACATGCAGGAGGCAGAACAGCTCTTTGCGGAAAACAGGGAAAGAGAAAAACAACTGCTTGTAAAATTCAAACAGGAGCAGGATCATTTTGTCCGCATTGACTGGTATGGAGAGGTATTTTTCCCACATGAGATATTGTGGAAAAATATTGGCTTATTGCAGGACTCTGTAAACGCTCTGGAACAATCTGATGTGGATAAAGCACTGGAAAAAATATATCAGGTGGATAACAATGCGTATGCATTTATGTTTGATGAATATGTTTACCGCCATTTTACGGACTATGTGTTCAATCAGCCCAAAGATCGTCTGAAATGGGGTTACGGCAGGCTGTTAGGGCATGAAGATCTCTACCATGTGGTGAAATGCCTGCTGAAAAAGAGAAAAGAAGCAGACACAGATTACCGGGAAGAACTGCATTACTTAAAGGAATGCTATAAAAAACAGACCAGACGTCTCTGCGAGACTTTAAAAGAAATCAGTCAGACGGTAAAGGAAATGTTCTGACACAATAAAAAGGGGATAAGAAAAATATGAAATCGGACAAATTATACCGGGTACAGCGCGAGGACCTGCCAAAATTAGAGCAGCTTTTATACCGCTGTTTTGCGCATGATCCACTCTATGAAACGCTGATCCCGGATGCCGAAATAAGAAAACGGCTGATGCCGGAATTATTTCAATGTGATATGGATGAATTTTATGAGACATGTGAGATTTTTGCGGACAGCGAAGAATTAAACAGCATTCTTGTCGTGTCGGATGAGGCGGAACACATTAATATGTTCCACTTTTTTCTGACGGAGTCATGGGCGACGATCCATACGGACGCTTTCCTGATCAAGGAAGACCCATCGCTTGTAACACTTCACAATTTCATAAAAGGCGGGGATTATTTAAACTCAAGCTGGACGGATCAGTTACATCAGACCCAGCGCCTTCATATTATTTATCTGGCGGTTGATCCGGATATGCAGCATCATGGGATCGCTGCGGAACTTCTAAATGAAACGATCGCGTATGCGCAGGAACACCATATGATGATATCATTGGAAACACACAATGAAAAAAATGTTGATTTTTATAAAAATTTTGGATTTCAGGTGTATGGAATTGTGGAGAAGAACTTTCCACTGAAACAGTACTGCCTGATCCGCGAATACCAGTAGAAAAATGACGGAATACCACAGAATGGTGCTCCGTCATTTCCTTTTTTTGTATTTGGACTAATGAAAAAAATGATTCGTCCGATATAAACACTAGAAAGCGAATTTCAAGGAAGAAAGGAGATGCCATTATGCGAGTAGAAGCTTATAATCAGGTGGCACAACTTTACAATAGAGAGAAAACGCAGAAAGTGCAGAACACAAAGCAGATGAGCACCGGACGCGATGAAGTGCAGATCTCTTCTATGGGACGTGATTACCAGATCGCAAAGCAGGCAGTGGCAGATGCTTCGGATATCAGGGAAGATAGAGTCGCACAGCTTAAGGAAAGGTTGGACTCTGGTAATTATAACGTGGATATGAATGATTTCGCGAATAAGTTATTAGAAAAGTACAATGCTTTAGTAAAGTAAAAGTGAGGATGAATCTGTGGCTAGTTTAATGGAAGAGCTTTTGGATGTGCTGGGTAAAGAGGAGAAGCAGTATCAGGAACTGATCACACTTGCGACTGAAAAAACAGACGCAGTGGTGCAGGGCAATATCGAACATCTTACGGATGTTACGACGAGAGAGCAGGATGCTGCGAGCGTGCTTCTTAATCTTTCCAATAAAAGAAACCGTGTCCTGACGGATATGGCGACTGTCTTAGGTCAGAGCCCGGAAGAGATGACGATCACAAAGATGATCGGATATCTTAACAAGCAGCCAAAAGAACAGGAAGCACTTACCAGACAGCGTGACAGGCTGCTTGAGGCCGGTGCTAAGATGCAGCAGCTAAACAGACAGAATGAAGCACTTTTAAAACAGGCATTGGAGATGGTGGAATTTGACCTTACCTTGCTGAGAAGTACGCGACAGGCACCTGAGACTGCCAACTATGATAAGAATGCCTATAATACAGGCGATATCTTAGGCAGCAGTGGATTCGACGCGAAGCAATAGTAAAAGCAGGGAGGAACTACCATGGCAAATGGTTTTGGAAGTATGTTTATCGGCGTAGCCGGTTTACAGAGCAGTCAGAATGCACTTAACGTAACATCAAACAACCTGGCGAACTTAGACACAACAGGATATGTGCGTCAGAGCGTTTTGTTTGCAGACCGTGACTATGTCACATTTAATACAACAGCAGCAATCAGCAATCAGCAATCCGGTCTTGGTGTAACGATCGGAGATGTTGTCCATTCAAGAGATGTATTCTTAGATCGGTTATACCGTACAGAATCAAGCCGTCAGTCTTTTTATGCATCGACCAGTGAGGCACTGACAGAGGTGCAGAACTATTATCAGGAATTAGAGGGACAGGCCTTTCAGGATGCATTAACCGATTTCTGGGGCTCATTTCAGGAGCTATATAAATACCCGGAGGATAGCGTATATCAGAATCTTGTTATTCAGAAGGCACAGCTTTTTACCAGCAGATCAAGTGCTGTTTATTCTGGACTGAAGAGTTATCAGTATAATATCAATTCACAGATTTCCGATGACATTGATCAGGTCAATGAACTTGGAAAGACGATCAGTGAACTAAATCTGCAGATACAGAAGATCGAGGCAGGAAATATTGAAACTGCAATGACACTGCGTGATGCAAGAGATCTGGCACTGGATGAGTTAGCAAGTCTCGTTGATATCTCCTATAAAGAAGAAGTAAACGGTGTTGTGCGCGTCAGCGTGGAGGGCAACGAGTTTGTCAATGAGAACGGCTACTATAAAGTAGAAAAACAGACGGACAAAGCGACAGGATTTGTGACACCATACTGGTCACATCTCTCTGACCCGGACAAGGGTGAGTATACCTATCTGTTTAATTTTAACCGTGATATTTCCACGGAAAATAAAAACGATATGGGAGAGATCAAAGCTCTTGTGCTTGCGAGAGGAGATAAAGTTGCCAATTACAAGGATATTCTTGGAGTGGACGGCAAGACTTATGATGATACGACAGGCATGTCTGTTATGCTCCGTGCAGAAGCACAGATGGATCAGCTGTTCCATGGAATTGCAACAGCGATCAACGATATTTTATGCCCGAATACAGAAGCATCAAATTATATTACAGGCCTGACAGGAAATAATTCCGTTACCATGACGGATGCAGATGGCAATACTTATACGGTAACAGCAAATACAAAGATCTTAGATGCAGATAAATGCGCAGTGGGATCAGATGGCAAACTTCCGCCACAGGAGTTATTTACAAGACTTGGAACAGAACGTTACACAGAGGTTACATATACAGATACAAGTGTTAATCCACCGACAACGAAGACGTATTATTTATATAACGAAGAAGATCCGACAGACACGACAAAGCAGTACACTATGGCGAGCACCAGTGTAAACAGTGCACTGATCACAGATGAGACATTACTTCCACATTTACAGCAGAATGGAGATGTGGATCAGTCATTGATGGCGACACTTGCAGCAGTGTGGGATAAAGAAAGCCTTACAGTCAATCCGAATGACACAAAGGCATACAGCTTTAAGGACTATTATGCAGCTATGATCGGAGAGGTTGCTACCTACGGAAATGTATACAATTCTACTGCAACAAACCTGTCCCAGACGGTACAGTCAGTTGATAACCAGAGACAGCAGGTAATCGGAGTTTCTTCGGATGAAGAATTGACTTATATGATCAAATACCAGAACGCATACAATGCATCCAGCCGTTTTATTAATGTTATTAATGAGATGATCGAGCATCTGATCACACAGCTTGGATAGCAGCATAGGAGGTTAACATGCCATCAACATTTTTTGGATTAACGATTGCATCTTCAGGATTAAGTGCATATCAGGTTGCCTTAAATACGAGTGCAAATAATATATCGAATGTACAGACAAAAGGATACAGCAAACAGCAGGCAAACCGTGTTGCTTCCGAGTCTATTCGTGCCTATGCAAAATACGGCAGTATGGGAACCGGTGTTACAACCGAGTCCGTAAAACAGCTTCGCAACCAGTATTATGACAACAAATACTGGTACAACCAGTCATCTGTCGGTTTATATGAGACGAAGCTCAATTACCTGAAGCAGATTGAAAATTATTTTATTGATGATGATTCTTCCAAAGGTTTTTCAACGATCTTAAACACCATGTTTAATGATCTTGATACTTTAAAGAATAATGCAGGCGATGTGAATACACGTCAGCAGTTTATCGGAAGTGCCCAGAATTTCGCAACATTCTTTAACAGCGTTGCATCCGGACTGGGAGATATTCAGAATAATGCCAACGAGGAAATCAAATCTACGGTACAGAATATCAATTCCATTGCAGAGAAGATCGCAAGTTTAAACCACCAGATCAACGTTATTGAAATTCAGGGTGGTTATGCGAACGAACTGCGTGACCAGAGAGCCTTACTGATCGATGAGCTATCCAAGATTGTTCCGACAGAGGCAGAGGAACTTCCGGTACAGAACTCAAACGATCCGGAACTGCCGACAGGAGCTAATTACTTTACAGTTAAGATCGGTGGTCAGGTACTGGTAGATACCTACGATTATGAAACATTAAAATGTGTTGCAAGGGAAAATAAAGTAAACCAGTCCGATATGGACGGTTTATATGATGTTAAATGGGAGAAAACCGGCAACAGTTTCAAAGCTGGCGCAAGTTCCATGTCAGGTACCTTAAAGGCATTGTTTGATATCCGTGATGGCAACAACGGAGAGAACTTTACCGGTGAGGCAAGAGTGATCGACAGCAAACATGTGAAAGTAGTCAGTCCTTCCATCACAGATATTGAGGCAATGACAGTGCCGGAGAGCGGTACACTCACCATTTACGGAAAAGATTACAATTATACGAATTTTACATTTGAGACGGATGCCAATGGCAAGATCACATCCTATACTTTCGAACTTGAGGACGCATTAAGCCAGCAGCAGTCCAATAAGGTAGACGGTATGCAGGCATCCATCGGAAGCTCTGTTGATACCATGGGTGTTCCGTATTACATGTCACAGATGAATCAGTTTTTACGTTCTTTCTGTTCTTTATTTAATGATATCATGTTAAAAGGACAGGATTTAGACGGAAATGCAACAGACTATTATTCTTTCTTTACCGGTGCAGATCAGGTGACCGGTGAGGAATATGTATTAGGAAAGAGCGATAAGAATCATGGAAACACGACAGACTGCGGCGCAAGCTCCTATTACAAACTGACAGCATCAAATATCTGTGTATCTTCCATTTGTGTAAAGGATTCTTCCAAACTGGCTGCACAGTATAAGGCAGATACAGAGGAAGGTGTAGATAAGTATAAACTGGTGGAAGATCTGGCAAAATTAAAGAGTGATACGGTTTTATTCCGTGCAGGAAATGCATCAGGATTCCTGAAATGTATGATTTCTGATATCTCCATTGATACACAGCAGTCTACGATCTTCAGCAACAATTATACAAATATACAGGCAGCGCTTGAGACACAGAGAATGTCTGTTTCCGGTGTGGATGAGGATGAGGAAGCACTTGATCTGATCAAGTTCCAGAATGCCTACAATTTATCATCCAAGATGATCTCAGTTATGGCAGAAGTATATGACAAACTGATCGAGGAAACCGGAGTATAAACGGATTTATAACAGGAGGAAATGGCAATGCGTATTACAAATAATATCATATTGCATAATACATCCATTAATATCAATGGAAATAAAGGAAATGTGGACACACTGAACAATCAGATGACCAGCCAGAAAAAAATACAGCGTCCTTCTGATGACCCGGTAACAGCGATCCGTGCACTCCGTCTGCGCAGTACCTTAAGTGAGATCGACCAGTACTACGAGAAGAACATTCCGGATGCAGAGTCATGGTTAGATGTAACAGAGACTGCGATCACCAGTATGCAGGAAGTGATCAAGACGATCCGTACCCAGTGTGAATACGGTGCCCAGGATTCCCTGACGACAGACAACCGGAAAACAATCCTGACACAGCTGGAAAAACTTCGTGACAAAGTATATGCAGAGGGAAATGCAGACTATGCCGGCAGAACAGTATTTACCGGATACCGCACAAATAAAAAGCTGACATTCACGGAAGACGAACAAAAGACTTCATACGAGATCGACCAGAAGATGTCGTATGCTGATCTGCAGGAACACCGGTATTATGGAAATGATGTTACAGTTCCGGGAAATAAGGCAGATGTGTTAGATGGCACAAAGATCGCTTCTCCAACCCAGGCTGCTTATAATAGAATCCGTCTTGGCTATGACAGCATTGACAGCCTGGATGTGACAGATGCAGCAGGAACTACCACAAAAACCTCTGCAAATGGCAGCACGGTAACGATCAGTTACAATTATACAGATACAACAGGGACAACGCCTGTCAATAAGACGGGAAATATGAATGTTACCGTATATGATTCTTATGATAAATGGTTAGAAGCATCCACGAAAACACCAAAATCATATGACATTGCAGATGGAGAGGCAGTGCTGATCCGTAATACCGGAGAAATGGTATTCAGCAAAACAGCAGCAGATACACTTTCCACTAATAAAGCATCTTTGGATATTTCCTATACAAAGACCGGATTTACAAATGGTGAACTTCGTCCGGAATATTATTACAACTGCACGAATATTACAGATACGAACAATAAGTTAAAGTATGAGAAATATGATAAAGATGGCAATCAGATCTATCAGGATATCGATTATGTAGTGGCTGCAAACCAGACACTTACTGTCAATACAGAGGCATCAAATGTATTTGATCACGGACTCAGCAGGGATGTGGATGAGCTGATCGATGCTGTACAGCGTTCGCTTGACGCAGAACAGAAAGTGACAGATTTAAATGCCATGAAGAAAATGCAGGAATATTCTTCCGATGACTGTCAGGCAAAATTAGAAGAGTGGATCGCAGCAGCCGAAAAAGAGCGTGATTATGCAAATGATAATATGCAGAAACTTTATAACAGCTACATCGGAAACTGTGACAAATACCTGAACAAAGTGAATCTTGCATTAACGGATGTCGGAAGTAAAGGACAGAGCCTTGCTCTGACCAAAAACCGTATGTCAAATGAGCAGGAGACCATGGAAGAGCTGAAGTCTAAGAACGAAGATCGTGAACTCTCTGATATTATTTTGGAATATACAGCAGCATATACTGCTTATCAGTCATCACTGCAGGCAGCTTCCAAAGTAAATCAGGTGACACTGCTCAGCTATCTGTAAAATAGATTAACAGTAAAATGACAGCACTATTTTTAGAATGCGTGGCGTGATCACACAGGCTGCATCAGGAGGAAAAGGGAATGAAAGCAAATACAAGGCTTTTTGGGGAAATAGATATCGATGAGGAGAAGATCATTACCTTAGAGAATGGGATGATCGGATTTCCGGATCTGAGAAAATTTACATTGATTTTTGACAAGGAAAAAGAAAGAACACCATCCTCGATCATGTGGTTCCAGTCCATGGATGAACCGGAAGTTGCATTTCCGGTTATGCATCCAAATGAACTGAAACCGGATTATGCACCGTCAGTCAGCGATGAGATGCTGATCCCGCTCGGAGATCTTACAGAGGATAATACTTACATACTTGTAACGCTGACAGCAGCGGCAGATAAGAAAGATACGACTGTCAATTTAAAGGCTCCTCTGGTGATCAATACAGATACCAGAAAAGGCTGTCAGGTGATTGTGGAAGATGATTATCCAATCAAGTTTAATGTATATGAAGCCGTAAAAGGCAGAAAGAAAGCAGAGGAATAAAAATGCTGGCATTGACACGAAAAAAAGGTGAGTCTCTGGTGGTAAATAACAATATCGAGATCACAGTGCTTGAGATCCGCGGAGATCAGGTGAAAATCGGCATATCTGCACCGAAAGAAGTGCCGATATACCGCAAAGAAGTATATCTTCAGATTCAGAATGAAAATAAGGCAGCTCTCAATATCGATGCGATTGCATCTTTGAAAGATCTGCTCTAAGAAAATACCGGAGCACATAATTCACAATAATAGAATGACCGCTGAGCGTACATTGTTACTGTTCACTCGTACCTCGTTCCGTGCATTCTGTTATACAGGCAGAAAAATGCGGCTCCGGTATTAATTTTATACGCAAAGAAACCGATATAAATCACAGATTAAGTAGATTAGCATACAGGTCACAAGATAGCCGGCATGCACAAATAGACACAGGGAAGTGTGAAACACAGCAGAAAGAAGCTGAGAATACCATGGAAACGGAGGTCAGGATCATGGGAGTTCAACGGATACAGGAAACATCGACAGCATCTTACGGCAAATCCGTAGAGGCAGCTGCAGCAGGAAATAGCAGTGCTGCAGGCAGCGGAAGTGCTACAGGCGGCACAACGCAGACAGTGGAGAACATCACGACTCCATGGAAGGCAGAAAACAAAAACAGTACGGATACCAAAAACAGTTTGAGTGCCAGAAACGACAAGGATGAGGAGCAGGAAACACTCGTAGGAGCAGGAAATAACACCCAGATCCGTAAAGCTGTAGAAGAAATTAATAAGAAAGCACACAATTCGGAAGCAGTCTTTGGCATCCACGATGCCACGAACCGCGTTATGATCAAGATTGTGGACAAGGACACGAAAGAAGTCTTAAAGGAATATCCACCGGAGAAAACACTTGATATGATCGCAAAAGTCTGGGAAGTTGCAGGACTTTTGGTGGACGAGAAAATGTAAACAAAGACAGTACGGACTGTCTATAGAGTATACACAATAACAGATGGAATTTTCATCAGATAGGAGTGATAATATGCCAATCAGAATTACCGGTCTGACATCAGGTCTTGATACAGAAGCTATCATTTCAGCTCTGGTATCTTCATACAACTATAAGACGAATAAATACAAAAAGGCACAGACAAAATTATCCTGGAAACAGGATGCGTGGAAAACATTGAATACGAAGATTTACAGTCTTTACAGCAGCGTCGGCAACATGAAATTATCTACCGCATATAATTTAAAATCAACAACTGTTTCCGATTCTACCAAAGCAACGGTAAAGGCAGGAAATAATGCACCGACCGGAACACAGCAGTTAAACATTATTAAAGTTGCACAGGCAGGTTATCTGACCGGAGCACAGCTTTCAAGCAAGACGACGACATCCACAACACTTGCTGAACTAGGTTATACAGGTGGAGATGCAAAGATCAATCTGACAAAGGGTGATGGTACAACAAAAGAGATTACATTGACACAGGGATCAACCGTTGGTGATGTGATTGCATCATTAAAAGATGCCGGTGTCAGTGCAAACTATGATGCAACAAATCATCGTATCTTCATTAGCTCAAAGGATACCGGAAAAGATAACGATTTTACCCTGACCGGTGGAAATACAGAAGGTGCAAGAGCGCTGTATCAGTTAGGACTGAGTGTTGGCTCTGATGCAACAAATGCAACATATAAGTCTTATACGCAGTACTATGATGCAGATGGCAATAAATTACAGCAGAATGTAGTGGATGCTATTCGGACATATCAGGATGCAAAGACAGCGTATGAGACAGCTTCTGCCCAGAATACAAATCTTACATCTGCATATGGATATGCGACAGCATATTCTGAAATGCAGGATGCATTAAAAAATAGTGGCTTAACTACAGATGAGCAGAAGAAACTTACCACATTACTTGGAATGAGCGCAACACAGAGAGTGAATTCTGTGATGGATGCGTCTGGAAATGTATACACCAAATCAACGACTTTGGATGATGGAAGTACTATTTATGAGTACGGAAGTGGAAATGATAAAAAATACATTCAGGCGATCACGACAGCAAAAGATGATCATAACAACATTTATACTAAAAATGCAGATGGCAACTATGTAGATTCAGGTGCAGGTCTGGTTTATAAGGCAACCGGTGAGAAGGACAGTGACGGCAATGAATATTATGTTTACACTGCTCCGGATGGACAGGAAGCCAAAATTGCCATGAAAAATGAGACAACGAATTATTATCAGGCTGATGTAGCACAAAAAGGATACACGGAATACACAGATAATGATGGCATTGTTTATAGGTCAAATGAAAAAGGAAACTATACCGGATCCGATGGAAAAACTTATAAGCTGGAAAACAATACGTTTACAGAAATCGACAGCGATGGCAATGCGGTTAGCAATGGAAGAACAGCGACAGTTACAGAAGATCAGAAAAAAGAAGTTAAGACAACTTACAGTCATGGAAATACAGCATTGTCTGATACAACCCGTGCAGCAGATCTGCTCAGCAAGTTCAGAGAGGATCATAAGAATACACTTACCGATGACGTTATTTCCAAATTGACCTCTAATATTGAGAAGGTTAATGTATATGAGAGTGCTGAGGATTCTTTGGATGACACTGATACATATTCAAAAAAGAATATTATCTCTTCCATCCAGCAGGCATATCAGAGTGGCGGTGCAAGTGCAGTTACAGAGGTAACTAACAAGTATGCAGAGAAAATTACCGAGAATCAGACTGCTATGACTACTGCACAGAAAAAAATGGATGACAATTCGGTACTTGCAGATCTGGCTGCGATGGATTCGACTTCATCGGATTATACAACAGCTTTGGCTGCATTTGTAAACAAAGTACAGGATTCACAGAGGATCCTTGATCAGAGTTCTACATTAACAAACTCAGGTGCTAAGAAGATTGATGGCTGTGATTCTGAGATTAAGTTAAACGGTATTACATACACCAGTTCACTGAATACCTACTCTATCAACGGACTTTCCATTACTGCAATGCAGGCAACCGGAGATGGAGATACCAATGCGATTACCGTCACAACTGCGACCGATACACAGGCAATTTACGATAAGATCAAGAGTTTTCTGACACAGTACAATTCTCTGATCAACGAAATGACATCACTTTACAACGCAGATACAGCAAAGGGATATGAGCCTTTGACAGATGATGAAAAGAGTGCAATGTCTGATTCTGAGGTTGAGAAGTGGGAAGAGAAGATTAAATCTTCATTGCTCCGTCGTGATGACAGCCTGGAAAGTGTCATGAATCTGATGACGAATGCCATGAGTCAGCCGGTTACGATTGATGGCAAGAAATATTATCTGTCAAGTTTTGGAATCAAGACACTGGGTTTCTTGAATGCACCGGAGAATCAGCAGAATGCATATCATATTGACGGTGACGAGGACGATACAGCAACTTCCGGAAACGAAGATAAGCTGATGGCGATGATCAACTCTGATCCGGATACGGTCGTTTCCTTTATGCAGCAGCTTACGACCAATTTATACGATGCAATTGGAACGAAGATGAAATCTTCAACTTTAAGCAGTATTTATAAAGTATACAATGATAAAGAGATGGCTTCTGAATACAGTGATTACACCACCACGATCAAGAAGTGGGAACAGAAACTGCAGGATCAGGAAGATGCATATTACAAGAAGTTCTCTGCAATGGAGACTGCGTTGTCTAAATTACAGAGCCAGACATCTTCATTATCCAACCTGTTCGGAGGCTGATAAAATTGCTGAAAATGGTGGTAAAATAAAAAAGAGAGTGATAAAATTTAAATATCTGCCCCACATAGATGTGGGACAGATATTTGTGACATAAAGAAAATTATATCTAAAATTATATAACACATGGAGGAAATGATTTATGCTGGCTAACAAAGGATACGCAGCGTATGCAAACAACAAAGTTATGACTGCATCACCGGCAGAATTGACATTGATGCTTTATGAAGGTGCGATAAAGTTTGCAAATATCGCGATTGAAGCGATCGAAGCAAAAGATATTCAGAAAGCTCATGACAATATTATGAAAGTAGAGCACATTATTGAGGAATTTCAGAGTACTTTAAATCATAAATATCCGGTGGCAAAAGACTTTGATGAGGTATATAATTATCTGATGGTTCGTTTACGTGATGCAAACATGAAAAAAGATAAAGAGATCATGGAAGAAGTGCTGAAACACTTGCGTACTATGCGCGATACTTGGAAAGAAGTTATGAAACTGGCACATACGCAGCAGTAAGGGTACAGAGAATATGGAGAAGAATCAATATATTCCGGTTATGATACAGAGCCTGAAGAAAAAAAGCGAAATTTTAGACACCATAATGGAATTAAATATCAGGCAGAGCGAAGAATTGGAAAATCCGGCATTAGATCCGGATGATTTTGATAAGACAGTAGAGGAAAAGTCAAAGCAGATCGAACAGCTGGATCTGTTGGATGATGGTTTCCAGGAACTATTTGACCGGGTAAAAGATGACTTGAAGAATCATCAGGATCTTTATCGTGATGAAATAGCGCAGATGCAGGATTATATCCGTAAATTAACCAGTAAAAGTGCAACCATACAGGTACAGGAAGCACGCAATAAAGATTTAATGACAAAAAAATTTGCATCTGTACATAAACAGGTCAGAGAAGTCCGCAAGAGCCAGCGTGTTGTAAATCAGTATTATAAAAATATGATGAAGACAAACTATGGCGAGCCGGTGTTTACGGACAAGAAGAAATAGAGATAGAAAAAAGAAAAAAATTTCTTTTTTACTATAAAGTATCGGGATGAACATCCGATATATAATACAAGTAAACAAAGTGATGATGAACATTACTTGAAAAAGTTACTTGGCAGTGGAACAGAATGGAGCGTACGGCCGGGAAGGAAAGCTGCAAAATTAAGACGATGCGGCATGGAAGCCGCAGTAAATTCAAGGAGGAAATGAATTATGGTAGTACAGCACAATCTTACAGCAATGAATGCTAACAGACAGTTAGGTATCACAACAGGAGCTCAGGCGAAATCTTCTGAGAAATTATCTTCTGGTTACAGAATCAACCGTGCAGGTGATGATGCTGCTGGTTTAACAATTTCTGAGAAAATGAGAAGCCAGATCCGTGGCTTAAACAAAGCTTCTGATAACGCTCAGGACGGTGTTTCTTTGATTCAGGTAGCTGAAGGTGCATTAAACGAGACTCACTCTATCTTACAGCGTATGAACGAGTTAGCTACTCAGGCTGCTAACGATACCAATACAACTGCTGATAGAGGAGCTATCCAGTCAGAGATTGATCAGTTAGCATCCGAGATTAGCAGAATTCGTTCTACTACTCAGTTCAATACTATGAACTTATTAGATGGTAAATTTACTTCAAAGAATCTTCAGGTTGGTTCTTTATGTGGACAGAAGATTACTATTAGTATTGATGATATGAGTGCAACAACACTTCTGGTTAATGAATTGAAGATGACAAGTTTCACAAATGCTGGTAAGGCAATGTCTGCTGTTCAGAACGCAATTAGTACAGTATCTCAGCAGCGTTCTTACTTAGGTGCTTTACAGAATCGTCTGGAGCATACAATTGCCAACTTGGATAACATTTCTGAGAATACTCAGTCTGCTGAATCTCGTATCCGTGATACAGATATGGCTGAAGAGATGGTTAACTACAGCAAGAACAACATCCTTGCTCAGGCAGGACAGTCTATGCTTGCTCAGGCTAACCAGTCTACTCAGGGTGTATTATCTCTGTTACAGTAATAATAAGCAACTTAAAAGCCGACAGTTTAACTGTCGGCTTTTTCTGTATAAAAAGTTAAGGTAAGGGGCAAATGTTGTGAAGGATAAAATAGAAAAACAACTTGAGACAAATATAATTGCACTGTATCAGAACAAAGGAAAAGAAGCAATGGAACAGACACTGCAACTGATAGGATTGTTTCAAGATATGACAGTGAATTGTGATGGAGAGAGTAGAGCTGATATCCAGAAAACCGGAATTCAGGTATTACATAGGCTGTTGGAAGCATATGAAAAGGGTGATATCCTGGCGATAGCAGACTGCCTGGAAGAAGATGGTAAAAGATTTGTGGGAATATATTATAAATAGAGGGAAGATATTAGCTTGGTATGAGTATATATGAAAAAAACATGATGATTTTAGAAAAAAATTATTCTAAAATTGCGGATCAAATAAAAAACATAGAAATTGGATCGTTAAAAGAAAAAATACAGATAAAGTCTTCGCTGGATGGGGAAAAAGTGCTTGAAGTAAGGTGCAGGGAACACTGGTGGAGATTAAACAGTGAAGTGTCTCCAGAACGGGCATCTCAGGTTTATGCTGACCGATATGCAATTAGATTATATGGGGTATATTTTATATATGGCTTTTCGGATGGAAAAAGTATTGATCAGATGATACGAAAAGGAGATAAAACAAATCAGTTTATTATTTGGGAACCGGATATTGAAGTATTGGCGGTAGTGTGTCATCATTTTAATGTTGCTGATATATTAGAATGTGAAAATGTGAAATTGTGTGTCCCTGAAATTGATGATAGAATAGATGAAACCATCCAGGATATTATTGATTATACCAATATGAAATTAATAGAATACTGTATTCTACCTAATTACGATGTGTTGTATACAAAACAATGTGAAAGTTTTATGCAACGCATTTTGGATAGAATACAGGATGAGCTTATAAAGAAAAGTACAAAACTTGGCTTCGAACGTATGATACCACAACATATGCTATATCATATGCGAAATATGATTTCACAGAGGAACATTTCACAGATAAAAAAAGCATTTGAGGGATATATGCCTGAAAGGATACCGGCAATTATTGTGTCGGCAGGACCATCTCTGGATAAAAATGTAAAAGAATTAAAGAGAGCGGAGGGAAAGGCATTTATTATTGTTGTAGATGCTGCACTTCGTACAGTACTGCGTGCGGGGGTACATCCGGATGTTGTATGTACAATTGATCCGGAGTCGCCAGATCGTTTTTTTGAAGAGTTGGATTTAAAAAATATAATATGGGTATATGGAAAATGGACAAGACCCTGGATTTTTGAACACTATGGTGGAAAGATATTTTATCAGGGAAATTATAGTACAATGTGGAATGCTGCTATGGAAAAAAAATTAGGGTATGAATTTCCGGAATTACTGTCGGGAGGTTCTGTAACAGCAGATGCTTTTATGCTGGCACATTATTTAGGATTTTATAATATTGTTTTAGTTGGACAGGATATGGCATTTACGAATGGTGTATCTCATACCAGTGGAATAGAGGGTGCATTTGGGGATAATGATGATTATATCAATAGCCGTTATCTAATGACGGTTGAAGGAATTGATGGAAGTGAACTAAAAACAGATTTTCAAATGTGGCGATATAAAGAATGGTTTGAAAAGATTATTCATATGAATAAAGATGCGTTTCGTGTGATCGATGCAACGGAAGGTGGAGCGCGTATTCAGGGAACCATTGTACAGTCTCTACACGATACAATAGACCAGGAATGTCAGGAAGATTTTAATGCATACGATATTATAAATAGAATTGAACCGGCATTAAATGAAACACAACAAAGGGAACTACTGGAAAAATTAATGCAGATCAAGGAGGACGTATTATTATTCAGTGATATATTGAAAAAAAACATTGAAAAGCAGCGAAAGATATTGGAGACTTTAAAATATGGACAACAGAATGATACATGGGTTATGTCCGAGTTGAAAGTAATGATGGAACAGAATGCACAAATAGAACAATCACCTTTGCTGGAACTTCTGGTTTATTATGCACAGAAAGAAGAATATAAGATTGGAGATGATATTTATATGGAAGAAGATATGGGCGTTGCAGATATGGTGGAGAAAAGTGTTTATTTGTTGGAAGGCTATTTAAGGGGGACTGAGCTGTTAAAAGAGGATATTGATGAATATGCATTAAAAAGTTAGCAGTAATGCTAACTTTTTAATGTTTCGAGAATAGTGTGAACCCGATGGGAAAAGGTATGGTAATCTTTCATTTTGCCGTATGAATTTGCTATGATCTGCTGACGAATATTGTCATGCTTCAGATAATAACGAATTTTGGAAATAAAATCATCCGTATTTTCAAAAAAAACAAAGTCTTCGTCAGGAATAAAGAAATCAAGGAAGTCGCTTTGATAATTGGTAAGTAAAAAACCTCCACTTCCCATAATATCCATTCCGCGCAAAGGAATGCCAGATTGAATACTTTTTAAGGTAATATTTAAATTGATAGTACTGTTTTTAAAAACCAAAGGCATAACAGAATACCAGTCAATAGGACCGATGTATTCTGCATCAGGAATATCGGCAGGAGGCTGGTGCGTGTAGAGTTTTAGCTGAAAGTGTTTTGAAGCAGCTTTTAGCAAGGAAAGCCTTTCGTTTGAGGTGATCTTTCGGCAAAGAAAGTAATTTGCATAGACGTAGGCCGGAGTTTCTGTGCCATCGGAGAGTGGCTGATAGGGGATGGAGTTCTGCAGATCCTCTAAGATGGCAGGAGTAATTAATTCTTCTAAAAAGAAAGATCCATAGACTTGCTGCTGCGCATTCATAATGGCATCTAAATAACCTCTCGTGTAGTCACTAATAGAGACAAGTCTATCATAAAAATTATGATCTTCATTATAAAGAGAACCCACAAAAGAAACTTCAGAGGAGAGTTTTGAAGTTAATGCAGGGGAACAGGATAAATTAGAAAGCCGTTTTACATTGGCTGCCAGAGGAAGATAATATACAGTCGTAATCCCTGCATCTCTGAAAGTCTGATAGATGGTTTTATCAAATAAAAAAACATAGTTACATGTATTGATCAGACTGCACGAATAAAGTGCGACTAAAGGGCAGTCATATACATAGGATACATAGGGAATATTATATTTTTGACAACAATTTGATAAAACAGGGAAAAAATTAAAAGAAAATACAAAATCGTATACTTTTTTTTCGGCAAATGCAAAAAAAGCAGTTTCAAAGGCAGCATTTTTTCGCTCCTGATAAGAGGGGTGTGAAAATAGATCACAGTGAATATTATTTTCTTCAAAAGCATCTATCATATCCTGCTTGGCAAAAGCGGGTGTGTCTAAAAAAATTATTCTCATAGGTCATCCTTTCGTAATTCCATAAGCCAGAGAAATCATCTGAAGCAGGCGTTCTGGATAGTTATGATATTGAATAACAGTCTGTAAGCCGTTAAGAGCAATTTCATTGCGTTCTTTTTCGTGAGACAGGTAGTACTCAACCTTTTCTAACAGTTCTTCGTCACTGGAGTAGCATACAAGATCATACCCGGGTGTAAAGTATTCTGCAAGTTCAGACTGGTAGTTTGTAAGCAAAAAACCACCGCAGCCTAATATGTCAAAAATACGTAATGGCAGACCGGAGCGGATGGATTTGGAAGTAATATTTAAATTTATTTTGCTGTAATGGAAGACGAGCGGCATTTCGGTTAGCGTTTTTACTGTTCCACCATTATGAACAGGAAGACCTGTTGTATCGCTTCCAGTGTAAAGATCCACAGGAAAATGAGAGCCAAGCAACTCCATGGTATGGATGCGTTCCATTGCGGAAATAATAGGTTCAAGAAAAAAACGTGTAACAGAGGAGCGAGAGTTTTCTATTGTTTTTTCTTCAAAGGAACATTCGTTTTCACAAAAAGCAGATAGGTCATTTAAAGCAGAAACTGGAAGTAATTCTTCTAAAAAATAATAACCGTATACTTTTGACTGTGCCAGCATAATGCTGGAGAGATAGCCACGCAGATAGTCTGGCAAAGCAGAGAGCTTGTTGTAATCACATTTCTCTGTGTAAAGGGAACCTACGAAGCTGATATTACCTGAAAAACGTGAAACGTCAGCAGGTGTTGCACTGGAAATGACAGATGCCCAGCGCTTTGGATTACTTGCAAGAGGTAAATGGAAAATACAATTTGGATTATAAGGATAAAATGTATTATATTGATCACGATCGAAAAGAAAAATACGATTCCATTCATTATAGATTGCAGGAGAATATAATTCGGCAACAGGACTGTCAACAGTCCAACAAATATAACGTAATTTGAAAATGTTACAGACTTCTGATATAAATGGATAAAAATTTATACTGAAAACAAAATCATAATTATGTGAAAAAAGAATATCGGTCAGAAGAGAAACACCTTCAGCCGGCGTAAAACTTTTATTATATATTTCAACAGTAATTTCAGTCACTTCATTCCCTAATTCTTGAAAAGAATGGATAATATCCGGTTCGCAGATACTGCCATAACGATAAAATAAAATCTTCATGTGATATTGAGCCCTTTCCATCACAGAATTGCTTTTTACATGTATGTATTATATACTAAGTAAAGGTTATGTTACAAGTTCAGATATATTGAAATTGCATTTTTTATATCAGAGGTTATGAGAAAACTCTAATGGTTCGATATAAATAATACCAGTATTATGACAGCAGGATGCTGTGTAAGAAAGCAGGAGGCTTATATGTTAAATGGAAAAACGATATTAGTAACAGGTGGAACAGGTTCTTTTGGAAATCAATTTGTGACCTATGTATTGGAAAATTATGATCCCAAAAAAATTATTATATATTCCAGAGACGAGTACAAGCAGTTTATTATGGCTAATAAATTCAAAAAATATGGCGATAAACTGCGTTTTTTTATTGGAGATGTAAGAGATAAGGAAAGATTATACCGGGCATTTGACGGAGTAGATTATGTGGTTCATGCAGCAGCTTTAAAACAGGTGCCTGCCTGTGAATACAATCCAATGGAAGCAGTAAAGACAAATATCAATGGAGCAATGAATATCGTAGATGCAGCACTGGATTGTGGTGTAAAAAGGGTTGTTGCCCTGTCGACGGATAAGGCAGTTAATCCGATTAATTTATATGGTGGTACAAAATTAGTATCAGATAAACTGTTTATTGCAGCAAATGCATATGCGGGAGCCAAGGATGTGTGTTTTTCTATTGTTCGTTATGGCAATGTGGCGGGAAGCCGTGGCTCTGTTATTCCATTTTTCCGCAATATTATTCAGAATGGGGGAACAGATCTTCCAATTACAGATTATAGAATGACTCGTTTCTGGATCAGCTTAGATGAAGGTGTGCAGCTTGTAATAAAAGCTCTTTCAGAGGCAAAAGGGGGAGAGACGTTTATTTCCAAAATACCGTCTTTTAAAATTACAGATCTTGCTCAGGCAATTTTGCCGGGATGCAATATGCCGGAAGTTGGTATCAGGGAGGGCGAAAAACTACATGAAATTATGGTCACCAGAGAAGATTCTATGATGACATATGAATATGATAAGCATTTTATTGTGTATCCACACTTTGACTGGTGGGATGATGCAAAGATCCAGCCGGGAGGAAAAAAGGTAGAGGCAGGGTTTGAATATAGTTCTGGAAAGAATACGGAATGGCTGTCGGTCGAGAATATCAAAGAAAGATTGAAAAACGTAGAAGAACATTAGAAAGTGGATAATTGGAGGAATTTATTATGATACAGTATTGTAAACGTTGTTGTTTGCCAAGTACAAAGCCACATCTGTCATTTGATGAAGAGGGTATTTGCAATGCCTGTCGGAATTATGAAAATCGCAAGAATGTAGACTGGGATGAACGAAAAAAGGAATTGATGCAGATTTTAGATCGTTATAGATCCAAAGATGGAAGTAATTGGGACTGCATTATACCCGTAAGTGGGGGAAAAGATAGTACCTATCAGGTTGTTACTATGTTAGAGTTAGGAATGAATCCATTGTGTGTAACGGCAACAACCTGTGATCTGACCGAGATTGGGAGGAGAAATATCGAGAATATAAAAAAAATGGGAGTGGATTATATTGAGGTCACAACCAATCGGGTAGTCCGTGCAAAGTTAAATCGTATCGGTCTTGTGGAGGTAGGTGATATTTCATGGCCGGAGCACGTAAGCATTTTTACAGTTCCGGTAAGAATGGCAGTTAATTTTAATGTACCGTTAATCATCTGGGGGGAGAATTCGCAAAACGAATATGGTGGACCTGCAGCTGCAGTGGAAAATAATGTATTAGATCGTAGATGGTTAGAAGAGTTTGGTGGGATGTTAGGACTTCGAGTAACAGACCTGATAGGACAGGAAGGTATTACGAAGAAAGATCTGATACCTTTTACATATCCGACCGATGAGGAATTAAAATGTGTCGGCGTTACTGGCATATTCCTGGGATACTATATTCCGTGGGAGGGTCTGCATAATGTTCTTGTGGCGAAGGCACATGGCTTTGAAAGCTGGGGAAAAGTCGTAGAAGGCGATTATGATGATTATGAGAATTTAGACAATTATCAGGCCGGAATACATGAATATTTCAAATTTTTAAAATTTGGATTTGGAAGATGTACGGATCAGGCTTCTATGCACATCCGACGCGGAAGAATATCCCGTGAGGAGGCCATGAAGATAATAAAAGAGCGTGATGGTGCTTTTCGATGGACATATTTAGATAAGAAGTTAGAGGATATCTTAGAACCTTTGGATATAACAGTAGATGAGTTTGTAAAAATCTGTGATGAATTTACAAATAAAAAACTGTTTGTAACAGATAAAAATGGTAAGTTAGTAAAAGATAAAAAAGGTAATCTGACAAAAATCAATTACGATAATGTAGAAAAGGAATGTCAATAGTATGGATACGGCGATTATTGATTACGGAATGGGTAACTTATTGTCTGTGCAGCGCGCTTTTGAAAAGTGTGGGGCGGATGCCGTTATCATTGATAATCCATTAGAACTCCGGGAGGCACTGCATATTGTGCTTCCCGGAGTTGGTGCATTTCCGGATGCGATGGAAAATCTGAAGAAAAACGGGTGGATCGAAGAATTGGATCGGGCGGTAAAAGAGAAGGAAGTTCCAATGCTTGGAATCTGTCTGGGAATGCAATTGCTGGCAGAAAAAGGATATGAGGTACGGGAATGTCAGGGATTGGGCTATATACCAGGAGAGATTATTAGACTGGAGACAACGGATCTAAATGAACGGATACCACATGTAGGATGGAATGATATTATAAAACAGCAGGATATACCACTGTTTGAGGGAATAGCGGATGAAACAAATTTTTACTTTGTGCATAGCTATCATTTTAATGTAAGCAGGAAAGAGAATGTAGCAGCGGTAACGCCCTACTGTGGAGAGTTTGCATCTGTGGTAATAAAGGATAATATTATGGGAACACAGTTTCATCCGGAAAAAAGCCAGAAAGCAGGTTTTAAGTTAATAAAAAATTTCTTGAGAATGTAAGGCGGGGAAAAGTATGTTAAAGGTACGGGTAATACCAACTTTATTATATAAATCAGTGGGACTGGTAAAGGGAATCGGATTTAATTCATGGCGCAGGGTAGATACGGTACTACCTGCCATTAAAGTTTATAATATGAGAGAAGTGGACGAGTTAATCTTGCTGGATATAGAGGCTACAAATGAGAAGAGAGATCCGGATTATAACGAGATCAGAGACTTTTCAAGGGAATGCTTTGTACCATTTTGTGTGGGTGGCGGTATTCACAACATAGAACAAATAAGGCAGTTACTTCGTGTTGGCGCAGATAAGGTGGCAATTAATACAGCCGCATACGACGATATTGCACTTATTACTGAGGGGGCAGATTTATTTGGCTCACAGTGTATTGTAGCTGGCATTGACTGCCGACTGATAGATGGGGCATATCATTGTTTTTCCCATAATGGTTCGGTGGATACAGGATATCTGGTAGAGGATTGGGCAAAAAAGATTGTGGATGCCGGTGCCGGAGAAATATTATTAACATCAATAGAATTGGATGGTACCATGAAGGGATATGATATAGATCTGATAAAAAGAGTAACGGCTTGTGTTTCGGTACCTGTTATTGCATCTGGTGGAGCAGGAAATTATGAACATATGAGAGCGGCAGTCGTGGATGGGGGTGCATCTGCAGTTGCGGCAGCAAGTATTTATCATTTTACAGAGCAAACACCGAGAGAGGCAAAAGAGTATTTGCAGCAGCATGGGGTAGCAGTGCGATTAATTTAAAAAGTACAAAGAAGAAATGAGATTAATATGAGGAAGATTGTAGAGATAGGAGAAGGAGAGGGTTCTTTTCTTGATTTATTGTTAGATGAAACGTTGTGTGCTGGCACGGTGTATATCCCTGAACAGCTGGCAAGAATGGCAGGTGGAATCAATTCTCATCTAAAGTCTGGAAAAAAGTATGAGCTTTTAATGCGCATTGCCATACAGAAGCCTATTCGCCTAAAAAATATAGCGAAAACAGATAGTTTTTTTATAGAGGATCATATTGTACTGGAGGATGATGATCAGAATACAAAGCTAGAATATGGATGGATGACAGACTGCTATCTTGTGTCAAAATATAGCGGACAGCTTCAGCAGAACAATTTATTTGATGCTGTTGTGCAAAGTATATTGCAGGATGCACAGCTTCAGGGGAGATATAATGAGACAGTAGAATATCTCGAAAAAATGTTAAAAAAGGAACAGGAATATTATTATATTGATGATATAACAAAACCAATATTAATCTATAAAGGAGACGATATCTGTCATAATGTCTTGACAGTATTTGCCGAGCAGTTTGGAAAGGCGTTGGAACATGCGGGAAAACAGGTTATATACTTTGACATGGGAAAGGAGCCTATTGGAAATGTGACCCGCTATATGTACCAACATTTTTGTGCGATCATAGGCATACAGTCATATATGTTTTCAATTAAACTGGAAAATGATATAGAATATTTGCATCAGTATATCTATGGACCGAAGTATAATTTTATTTTTGATCACCCGATCTGGTTGAAACAGCATTTACAACATGGATTAAATGATTTTTTTGTTTTGACGTTAGACAGTGACTATGTAACATTTGTGCAGGATCATTTTAGGCTGAATGCGATTTTATTTCCGCCAGCAGGAATAGCGGTGGATGGGACAGAAAAAAAAATATACGACCTGACATTCGTAGGTACTTATAATGATTATCGAAGTCAGCTTCCGGTATTGAGGAAGATGAATCGGAGTATGAGATTTTTTGCAAACCATTTATTGCGGGTAATGAGAAAAAATACAGACTTATCATCAGAGGAAGCATTTGACCGAACGGTAAGGGAACGGGGGATCGTGCTGACGGAAACGGAATACCTGGAGTTGTTTTATGAGATGAGAAGAGTATTCTTTTGCATGATACATTACTTTAGAGAGTGTGTGATACAGTCGATCATAGAAGGTGGAATAAAAATAGATTTATTTGGAGACAGCTGGAAAGAATCAAGGTTTTATGACCATCCCAATGTGGTATGCCATCCTGATATTACAGTAGAAGAGAGCATTACAGTCTGGAAACAATCAAAACTTTCACTGAATATAATGTCGTGGCATAAGGCCGGGTTCACAGAAAGAATGGCAAATATTATGTTGGCTGGAACTGTGCTTGTGACTGATGATACGAGATATCTCCATAATCAATATGATGAGAATGATATGCTTATATTCAGATTAAATAAATTGGAAATTTTACCTCAGCAGATCATGGAACTTCTGGGAGATGAGGAAAAACAGAAAGTCATGGCAGAGAGAGGAAAGGAAAAAACGCTGAGATATCACACATGGGAAAAAAGAGCAGAAGAATTTTTGAATTTATTATAGGTAAATAGAAGGATTAATTATGCCGATATAAAGTATAGCTTAAAGAAAGGAAAAGTCACAAAAGTGACGGTGGAATCATGGAAGATCAAAGAAGAGAGAAAGTAGAAGCATTAGAAGTACTGGTAGAGTTTAATGGGCGTTTAGTAAAAAATATTGGTATTTTGGTAAAAGAATTGTCAGGAAACCGTTTGGATGATACAGATAATTTTTTACAGTCTATCATTAATGCTATTAACTGGGAAATTGAAGTGATGAATGGAACCATGGATGTCCTAAATGAGGGACAGATCAGAATTGATAAAGACAGCTTCAACCAGTCAGCAGTTGCATTAGGCAAGGCTGTGGCGTCAAAAGATGATGCAAAGATGGCAGAAGCGTTTGCCAATATTACACCGGCATTTGAACAGTTAGGAAAGGTCGCCGGGGAAGTATTGAAATAAGATGGAAAAACAGCTTTTTAGTAGTAAAAAGCTGTTTTTTAAATGGAAAGGAAACTATGTGTGAATTAAGAGAACTAAATTTGCGACGTGCGATGTGGGAAGATGGAGAATTTTTGCTGGAACTAAGAAATGATGAAACAGTCAGGGCAGCTTCATTTCAGACAGAGCTAATATCCAGAGAGCAGCACTTTAAGTGGTTTCAGAAAAAACTGACAGATAAAAATACATGGATTTATATTTTGCAAAAAGGAAAGCAGAGAATCGGGCAGGTGCGGATTGATCTACAAGGTGGGTATTACCAGATTTCATATGCAATTTGCGCAAAGGAACGTGGAAAAGGATATGGAAAATGGATGTTAGGAGAGATGGAAGAACGGATAAAGCGGGAAGCAGGCATGAGAGGAGGAAAACTGACAGGGGAGGTAAAAGAGGAAAACATTGGGTCACAAAAAACCTTTGAAGATCTGGGGTATATAAAGAAAAAGTCGAAATATGGTTATCAATATGAAAAGAAACTCTAAAGAAAAGTATCTGTTCTTGTCTTTATTCGCAAGAACAGATACTCTGTATGGATCAAGATGTTAATTCCACATGTTGAAAATGGCATAATGCGAGGATAAACGTTTTGAGAGGAATGAATTAGAAACAGTGGTATTGTCTGTGGTGAAATATTCAATGGCATCCATAATGTCTGAACAGCATTGTCCGGCATTCGAGAAGATCCGCGTTCCTTTTTCCAAAATTGCCTGGTAATTTTGGGGAGAGGCAATGAACTGTTCTACATGTTCCCGCAGTGTGCTTTTTGTGCATTTGATGACATAATCCATTGGAACTTCTGCAAAACGGCTGGGGGTTGTGTCTGGAATAAGCCAATCTGTAACTGCAATACTTGCTTTGTGGAACATGAGAGCTTCACCCATTACACTTGATTCATCGGAAATAACGAGATCACACATGGCAAGAGCTGTCATGATGCTCTCTTCTGGTTCAATATAGTATAAATTATCATAATTTCCCTCATGTAAGGTTCGCTGCTGATTTATGTTGGCGGTAATATGGGCATATTTTTCCGGCCAATGAGCCTGTTTGACCAATAAATTGACATTTAAAGATGAAAGTGCCTGAATAAAATCGTCTTCTTTTCCGTCGTTTTCCCATGAAGGAGCATACAGGATAGAAAAATCGTGTTTTAACTGAAATTTTTCACGAAGCTCATTTACATGTTGCAAAAGGTCTGGAGCAGAAACGAAATCGCTTTTTGGGTAACCCAGCTGATAGGTTCCGCATCTCGGATTGGTATAATACTGGCAGGCACACTGAGACCAGAGATCTGCCCAAAAATCTCCGGGAACTATGCCGATATCAAATTTATTCCAGCGCTCTAACTCCCAGAGGTTAGGCCAGCGATTGTGTCCCTGTGCAAGGTCGTGTAACAAAATCAGAGAAAATTTAGAATTTTCCGGATGACAAACGTGCTGGCAATAAACTCCAATTTCTGCGGACTGATAAAGGTCCTTAGTAAAAGTTGTATGATATCCGCGGGCAGCTGCTTCATCTGCGATTGGTTTTAAATTATAATATTCCCCCATATCTGTGTAAAAGAAAGTGATATCTTTTGTACAGGGACAAAAGTGTTTGGTATGAGTAAAGTTGGTAATGCCATCAGGTAACTGAGAGATGATGCCGTGTGTCTGATAATATTGTAAAAGAATATGATAATCATCAGAAAGGATATCATCATTCTGAACTGGAGATGCAATAGCAGACGTAAGAGGAAGATAGGTATAGGCGATTTTAGCAGGATATAATAATTGGTGTAAAAACGCTGCATGCTGCATAGAATCCGGAACAGGAAGCCTGGATAAAGAAAGCGTTTTTACATAGCTCGTTTTTAAAAATAAGGTGGATAGGTCGCCATAGAGATTAACATTGTTGTTAATACTATAAGTTAATAATTGCTCTCCATTAAAAATTTTTTCATCAAGCATATCCTGATATGCAAAATCTGGATGTGCAATTAATGTGCCGGTGCTGTCAATAAAATTGCGAGTACATAGGATGGCATCAACAGAAGGAATATTTTCAATGAGCGAAAGAAAAATGGGGATCCGGTTTATTTCGTAGGAGTGGTTTAAGTCAAAAAAGCAAATATAGTCACTTCTGGCACTTGCAATATATTCATTGAACTTTGCAACAATATTTTCCGATGAAATATACACTAAGTCTATATTATCATAATTCTGTGTCCGGTTTATAGTGTCAGAAATAGGATCTGCGGCATTGTCAGAATTTAGAATACAGATGATACTGACACATGGTTTCGTTAAGGCTACGTCATTGTCTGCTTCCATAGAAGCCATACAGCGATTATAGAAATCGTCGCATCCAAAAGAAGATTCATAAATGTCAAGACATCTTTTGGCGGTATCAAAATCATGTTCTTCAAGACATTTTCTGGTAAGTTCCATCATTTCCTCTTGGGGTGATAAAGTATTCATTGTGACCTCCATATCAGTAAGTTTAAAATAAGTATAAAGAAAAAAAACGTATATTTCAATAGAATAACTGGAAACTGGTATAGGAATTTGATAGAATGTGAAACAGGTAGAGGAGAAAAATAAAAATGAAAGTACTTTTTTTTCAGTGGCATTCTTTTATGAATAAGGGAATCGAAAATGCTTTTAGAAAGCTGGATATTTCATATGAAATCTTTTTCTGGCAGTTTGAAGATTGGGAGAAGGATGAAGCGTTTGTGCAGAAGTTCTGCAGCAAAATAAAAAGTGAAGATTATAATGTAGTGTTTTCTGTTAATTATGCACCGCTTGTTTCGCAGATATGTGAGGGTGAAAAAATACCTTATGTAGCATGGATCTATGATTCGCCCTTACATATTAGAAATCTTTCATCTTTGAAAAATTCCTGTAATCAACTTTATTTTTTTGACAGAGGACAGGCAGAAGAATATAAGAAAATGGGGGCAAATGCGTTACACATGCCGCTGGCAGTAGATACAACAGTATTTGGACAGGTGATACAGGCAGGAAATAAGAAGCTGTATGAGACAGAAGTATCCTTAGTAGGGAAGTTATATCAGACGCAATATGCTTATTACACAGAATATTTGAGCCAATATAGAAAAGGGTATTTAGAAGGGATCATCAGTGCACAGTCTAAAATATATGGAGGATACTTAATTCCAGAATTGATAACAGGTAAACTGATAGATGAAATAAATGAGGATTATCGAATAAGTGGTTTCAACTTTGAAATGGGAAACAGGGAATTAGAGTTTATGCTTGCATGTGAGACCACAGGACGGGAGCGTTATACGGCATTGATATTATTGGCGAGACGATGTCTGGTGAATCTGTATTCTTCAGATGAGGAAAATAATCTGCCGGGGGTCAATTTAAAAGGATATGCAGATTATTATACACAAATGCCGATGGTTTTTTCCAAAAGCAAGGTAAATTTAAATATTTCATTAAAGACAGTACGGACCGGAATACCTCTTCGGGTAATTGATGTTATGGGATGCGGAGGGTTTGTTCTGACCAATTATCAGGAGGAGATAGGAGAATATTTTGCAATGGGGGAGGAATGTGCGGTATATGAAAGTATGGAGGACTTGTGCGAAAAGACGATATATTATTTGAATCATGAGCAAGAACGGCAGCAGATAGCCAGAGCAGGTTATGAGCGCGTGAAAAGAGATTTTACGTTTGAAGACAGGATACAGCGTATGTTTGAGGGGATCAGATAAAAAGGAGAGAGAATATGTACGAAGAATTAATAAAAACATTAAATCCAAAACCGAAATTTAATTTAACGTGGTATCAGAATGAGGATTTGTATTCTGAGGGAGATGTAGAAGATCAAATTATCCAATTAATAGCAGAAAATGAACCGGAACACTATACGGATGCTATTTACGATAATTTCAGCTGGTCGAGTTACTACCATTTAACGCATTTACGAAAGAATATTTTAAACTGGTATGATTTTGAGAAGGACAGTGATGCACTTGAGATTGGGTGTGGATTAGGAGCGATCACAAGCGTTCTTTGTGATAAATGCAGGACAGTCACTGCGGTGGAATTGTCCAAAAGAAGAGCAACGGCAGCATTACTTCGATGCAGAGAGAGGGACAATCTGGAGATTATTGTAGGAAATTTAAATGATATCCAGTTTGAAAAGAAGTTTGACTATATTACACTTATAGGCGTATTTGAGTATCAGGGAAGTTATACGGATTCTCAAAACCCATATCTGGATTTCCTGAAAAAAATTAAGAAACTATTAAAGCCAAACGGAAAGCTCCTGATTGCGATTGAAAATCAATATGGGTTAAAATACTGGTGCGGGGCATTGGAGGATCATACAGGAATTCCATTTGAAGGAATGAATCAGTATCGCTTCACACAAAGGGGAGTAAGAACATTTTCGAAGGCAGGATTAGAAAAATTAGTTAAGGATAGTGGCTTTCGGAATACATATTTCTATTATCCGATGCCAGATTACAAATTACCAACAGTTGTTTATTCTGAAAAGTGTCTGCCAACGAATGCTAATATGCAGAATCTACAGCCATATTACATTCCGGATCGTTCCACTTTGGTCGCTGATGAAATGGGGATGTATAAGGATCTTATAGAAAATGGGGTATTTGAGTTTTTTGCAAATTCATTTTTGGTGGAATGCTCTGACAGTGAAGATGTGGGAAAAATAACATTTGCCAGTACGGGAAGCGAGCGGCAGGAAAAATACAGGATCGCTACCCGTTTTACGAAAGATGGTAAGGTGGAAAAAATAGGCTTGACGGGTCTTTGCGAGAAAACACATTTATGGCAGATTACAGAAAATGAGAAAATTTTGGCGCAGTATGGAAGAAAGGTACTGAAGAGTACATGGTGTGGGGAAAAGATTGTAACTGATTTTGAAAAAAAACCGTTGCTGGAAGATGTGGTGTTAGAAGCATGGCACAATGATAATATAAATCAGGTATTTACAATTTTTGATTTGTTGTATGAAGAAATTTTGAATTCATCAGAACACATAAACTGGCAGGAAAATATTTTATATACAATAGGTGCAGATATAGAAAAAGATGAAAACACATATGGTGTTATTTTGCGGGTCGGATATTTAGACATGATTTTAAGAAATGCTTTCTATGAGGATGGCAAGGCATGCTGGTTTGATCAGGAATGGGTGCTTGAAGCGGTTCCGGCAAAATTTGTTTTATGTCGTGCTATTGCACAATTGTATTATGCTTATTCAGATTTTGAGGAATTTTGTCCTATGCAGGTATTGCTGGACAGATACGAAATAGACAAGGCATATGAGCCATTTCGGGTATTGGAGCGAATGTTTACAGAACTTATATTTGAGGAAAAGCAGCTGATTGAGAGCGCAGCCTTTCGGGGTGGTGATGGGAATGCGTGTATTGTAAACATAAAAAAAATATTGAATTTGTAAATTGTTATAGATGGAAGATGGGGGCTGCTTATGGTAAATGACATTGTGACGGACAAAGATCTGATCTATTTTTATTTTGAAATGATAGGAAGCAGCGGTGCAAAAAGTGTCTTAGACATTGGAATGTTTTTAAAAAAAACAGGCGCGATTTCCAGGCAGGTTATGGGAGCCGAAATTGATCCGGATGTAAAATTAGTAGGAGTTGATTTGCTGCCAGATGCACACTTTGCTGTATATGATCGAGTTTATGATGAAGTTATATTGGATGATTATTTTTACAATAAGATAATAAAAGAAAATAAAGACAGTAAAGAAAAGTATGATATAGCTTCTCTGCTTGCATTGAATGAGATGGATCCAGATGATGCAAGAAAAGTATGGATTTATGTTTTAGAACATGCAAGAGCAATTATGACAGAGCAAAGTACGGCAATGATACAGGTACAGCAGGGGCTGATTAAGGGATATTACCCTGTATCTACTGGAGAAAACACATATGCGTGGATACCGACAGCGGAATTAAGGGGGATGTAGGCATGGACACAAGAATCTATATTATGGCACATAAGAAATTTAATGTGCCGAAAAATGCAGGGTATATTCCGCTTCAGGTAGGGAGTGAAGGATCAGAAGATTTGGGTTACACAAGAGATAACACAGGAGAGCACATTTCTAAAAAAAATAAATCGTATTGTGAACTGACAGGGATGTATTGGATATGGAAAAATGTCAATTGTGATATTGTAGGGATATGCCATTATCGACGATATTTTGTGAGTCAGGATAGTCTGGAAAAGAAACAATTGGAAGATGTACTGCTGGATACAGATTATTTGGAGACGTGTTTGAAAAACTATGATATTGTGATCCCTGACAGTGGTATGACAATGCAGGAAAATGTGCGCAGGCACTACGAGGAAAAACATAACATTAATGATTTGCACATTTGTGAAAGGGTGTTACAGGAAAAATATCCAGAGGATTACAGGGCTTTTGAATGGGTTTTGGAACGAAATCTAATGACGCTCGGAAATATGACGGTTGCACCGAAAGCCTTATTTGATGAATATTGTAATTGGCTGTTTGATATTTTGGCTGAAGTGGAAATGCGCATAGATATTACATCATATGATGACTATCAGAAACGTGTTTTTGGTTTTCTGGCAGAACGACTGTTTCGTGCATGGCTGATCAACAGACCTTTAAAAATAAGAGAAGAACACATTATCTTTCTTCCGGAAAGATGATTTGCTAAAATAGCTGGTTGAGGTAGAAAAATGGAAAAAGCAATTGCAATTATTACTGCACGTGGAGGAAGTAAGAGGATTCCAAAGAAAAATATAAAGGAATTTTGCGGGAAACCTATTATTGCGTATTCGATTGAGGCAGCGATAAAATCAGAAAAATTTTGTGAAGTGATGGTGTCAACAGACAGTCAGGAGATAGCAGAGATCGCAAAAAAATATGGAGCAAAAGTTCCGTTCCTCAGAAGCGAAAAAACATCGGATGATTATGCAACAACATCGGATGTTCTCCTGGAGGTAATATCAAGATATAAAGAGCAGGGAAGGGAATTTCAATATATATGTTGTATTTATCCGACAGCACCATTTGTGACAAAAGAAAAGCTGACAGAGGCAATAGAATTGATAGATGCAAAAAAGGCGTTGGCGGTAATGCCAATAGTTGAATTTTCGTATCCGCCTCAAAGATGTTATGTTATGAATGCAAATTCCAGCATTGAGTATAAATATCCGCAGTATGCCCGGAGCCGGTCACAGGACTTAGAGAAGCAATATCATGATGCAGGGCAATTTTATGTGTATGATACTGTGAATTATTTAAAAAATCAAGGTAAGATATGGAAGAATATCCTGCCTGTGGTCGTATCGGAACTTGAAGTGCAGGATATAGACAATGAAACTGACTGGAGATTGGCGGAACTAAAATATCAGCTGATGTGTAAATAAAAAGCTAAAGTTATATAGGGTTTGATTCGATATAAACATTATAAATAGAAGTCTCAGGGAAGAGGTAGGTGGAAACATGGTAGTTAATCATAATATGGCGGCAATCCGTGAAACCAATCAGTTACATTATAATGTGAAAAAGATGGAAAATTCCTCAAAGAAACTTTCAAGTGGTTATCGTATTGTGTCAGCCAATGATGATGCAGTCGGCTTGCAGATATCAGAAACGATGCGAAATCAAGTGAGAGGATTAAATAAGGCATCCAGAAATTCACAGGACGGAATAAGTATGTTACAGACTGCCGATGCGGCATTACAGGAGACACAGGATGTCCTGGATCGTATGGTTGAACTGACAACGCAGGCAGCAAATGATGTTAATACAGATGCAGATCGAAGTGCTATAAAGGATGAGATTGATCAGTTGAATCAGGAAATTGACAGAATTGCATACACAACTAACTTTAATCAGCAGTATATGCTGGCAGAGGGAACACCCCAGGCAAAACCAGGTTATTTTCAGATTCAAACTGGTTCGCTGGCAGGACAGAGCGTGACGATCCGATTTGTGAACGCAAGTAAAGAAAGTCTGGGAGTAGATAAAGTGGACGTATCTTCCAATGAAGCAGCAACAAAATCTATCAGTACAGTTCAGGATGCAATTGAGAAGGCAGCATTATGGCGCGATGATTTTGGAGGACAGCTGCAGCAGTTACAGCATGCAGCTTTGACTATTGATAATACGGCGGAGAATACGCAGATTGCAGAATCAAGTCGTAGAGATACGGAGATGAATATGGAATTGGTATTACATTCTACAAATAGAATCCTTGTAAATGCATCTCAGAGTATTTTGGCACAGTACAATAATGATGCAAAATCAGTTATTGAGATTTTAAAATAATAAAGTGGAGTTGCTTTATATAAACGGTAGAAAATTTTAAAATTTCTGCCGTTTATTTTTTATAAATAGGACATATAGAGGGGGGATTAAATGATTCATTTCCATGAAAAAATAAAAAATGGTATTTATGTGATTGCAGAAATGTCTGCAAATCATGCGGGAAAGATAGAAAATGCTTTTAAGATTATTGAGGAGGCTGCCAGAGCCGGGGCAGACTGCGTGAAGATACAGACATACACGGCCGATACACTTACAATTGACTGTAATGATGAAGCATATCGGTTACATGGTGGATTATGGGATGGATATAATTATTATGAGTTATATAAGCAGGCATATACACCATGGGAATGGCAAAAAGAGTTAAAAGAAAAATGTAAAGAGGTTGGAGTGGATTTTTTATCAACCCCATTTGACAGAACAGCAGTCGATTTTCTGGAAAAAATAGGAGTGGAATTTTATAAGATAGCTTCCTTTGAACTGGTAGATATTCCTTTGATCGAATATGTAGCCAGTAAGGGAAAGCCTGTGATTATGTCTTGTGGAATGGCAAGCGTAGAGGAAATAGAGGATGCGATAAATGCATGCTATAGACAGGGTAACAGGGATATAGCATTATTGAAATGCTGTAGCCAGTATCCGGCTCAATATGAAGATATGAATGTTTCTGTTATACCGGATATGAAAAAGAGATTTGAAGTACCGGTAGGTTTATCAGATCATTCGATGGGGTCTCTGGCAGATGTCGTGGCAGTATCGCTTGGGGCACAAATTATAGAAAAACATGTATGCTTAAGCCGGGAGATTGAGAATCCAGATGCAGGATTTTCTATGGAAATCCGTGAATTTGCGGATATGGTCCGAGATGTGAGAAATGCTTCATTGATAAAAGGGAAACCAACCTATGACTTGACGGAACATGAAAAGAACAGCCTGATTTACAGACGATCACTTGTTGCAGTGAAACCAATTCAAGCAGGGGAGATGTTTACGGAAGAAAATGTAAGAAGCATACGGCCGGCAATCGGGATCAAACCTAAATATTATTATGAGTTGCTGCAAAAAAAAGCAAAAAAATCGTATCGGTTTGGAGAACCGATTTTAATGAGTGAGATAGAGGAATAAAATGGATGATTGGATTTCGTGTAGATGCAAATGAAGAAGTTGCATTAGGGCATATGATGCGGTGCATAAGTATTGCAATGGAATGCCAAAAACAAGGTGAGGAATGTGTCTTTTTCCTTGCTGAAGAAAAAGAAACAGAACGATTACAATTGGCTGGATTTAAGTATTTTATACTAAATACAGATTGGAAAAAAATGGAGGAAGAATTACCGTTTTTTGAAAAGTTTCTAAAAGAGAAAAAGGTAGATTATTTGGTTGTAGACTCCTATCGGGTAACACCAATGTATTTAAAAAAAATAAATGCGATGGTTAAAGTACTTTATATAGATGATCTGAAAAAAGAAAGATATGATGTTTCGGCTATCCTTCATTATATCGATTGTATACCGGATATGTTTTATAAAGAAAAATATAAGGATAGTCAGACGGTAGTTTTGGATGATATGAAGTATGCGCCGCTTCGGGAGGAATTTCAAATATCAGAAAAAGAATTAAAGAGAGAAAAGAGTATTTTGATTACAACAGGTGGAACAGATACCTATAATGTAGCTGGAAGGATCGCAGAACTTTGCCAACAGGAAGCAGAAATAAAGGACTATAAAATAGATATTATTGTTGGAAATATGAACCAACATCAGAAACAACTGGAATGGTTGGCGTGTAGATATTCTAATATTAGTTTGCATAAAAATATTTCAAATATAAGCACTTTTATGCGTCGGAGTGAATTGGCAATATCGGCAGGTGGCACAACTCTTTTAGAATTATGTGCATGTAAAATACCGACAATTTGTTTTTCGTTTGCGGACAATCAGTTAGAGTTTGCACAAAATATGGGGAAGATAGGCGCAGTTATTTATGTGGGAGATGTACGTGAAAAAGAGAAGTTAGAAGAGGGGATAATTGAGCAGATGAAATTCCTTATACAGAATGATGATATAAGGAGCAGACAGGCAAAGCATATGGAAAGTTTAGTAGATGGAAAGGGTGCATCCAGAATAGCGAAACTGCTTTGTTTGAAAAAAAGCGAAAGAAAACAGGAGGAAAGATTATGATACCATATGGAAGACAGACAATCGAAGAGGATGATATACAGGCAGTCATAGACGTACTGCGTTCTGATTTTCTGACAACAGGACCAAAGATTGCAGAGTTTGAAAAATTAGTAGCAGATTATGTGGGAGCAAAATATGCAGTTGCAATTTCTAATGATACTGCAGCACTTCATGCAGCATGCTATGTGGCAGGAATTGGAGCCGGGGATGAGGTGATCACTACACCGATCACTTTTGCGGCATCTTCAAACTGTGTGTTGTATTGTGGTGGAACACCGGTATTTGCGGATGTGGACCCGAACACATATAATATCGATCCGGAGGATATTAAGAGAAAGATCACAGATAAGACGAAAGCGATCATTGCTGTGCATCTGGCAGGACAGCCATGCGACATGGATGCCATTCATGCCATTGCAAAAGAACATGATCTGATCGTGATAGAAGATGCGGCACATGCACTTGGTTCTGAATATAAAGGGAAAATGATTGGTTCTATGTCGGATATGACGACATTTAGTTTTCATCCGGTAAAACCGATCACAACAGGCGAAGGTGGAATGATCGTTACCAATAATGAAACATTATATAAGAAATTAGTGCTGTTCCGCAGTCACGGTATTACTAGAGATGAAAGCCAGATGACCTGCAATGAGGGACCATGGTTTTACCAGCAGATCGACCTGGGATACAATTACCGTATGACGGATATCCAGTGCGCATTAGGATGCACACAGATGAAAAAACTGGATTCTTTTATTGCACGCAGAAGGCAACTGGTAGAACGTTATAATAAGGCATTTGCGGATTGTGAAAATATCGTTACGCCATATCAGCTTCCGGATACCAAGAGTGGATGGCATCTTTATATCATACAGGTAAAAAATAAAGACCGGAAAGAGGTATTTGAGGCACTGCGTGCGGAAGGGATCGGAGTCAATGTGCACTATATACCGGTATACCATCATCCGTATTACAGAGAGCATGGATATGCAGATGTAAACTGCCCGGTAGCGGAAGAGTTGTATTCCCACATTATCAGCCTGCCGTTATTCCCGAAACTTACAGATGAGCAGCAGGATGAAGTGATTGAGAAGGTAAAGAGAATGGTAAAATAAATTAATGCGAGGTGGGATATAAATATGGAAAATGATTATGAGAAGAAGATTAGCTGTTTGGAAAATGAAATATCTGATTTACAGGTGGAACTGAAAAAAGAACAGGAAGCATTTAACGAAATTATGAGAATTGTGTCCAGGTTTGGTGATATTATGCAAAGCGTAATTTCACAAAATGAAACATTTAAGGTAAGATTTGATAATTTGCCGTATGAGCTGACGGATGCAATACAAAGAAAGCTTTACTGGCTGCCAGAGATTATGACGGTGGAACAGACAATAGAAGAGATCGTCACAAATCATAAGTCGATTTGCAGATTTGGAGATGGGGAAATCGGTATTATTTATGATCAGCAGAGATGGAAGTTCCAAAGATGTGATATGGGACTGGCAGAGCGTCTGAAAGAGGTTATTACATCCAATGAAGCAGATATTATGATAGGGATTAATGATTTTTATGGTGATTTATCACATCGAAGTCCGGAGGATAGAGATCCTATTCGTAGTTATATTACACCAGAGATAAGAATGCAGCATTATGAATTGCTGCAAAAGGGGAGAACATATGCAAATGCGAGAATATCGCGTAACTGGACAATGCAAATGGTTTTGAATCAAAAGCGTATATGGGAGAACAGAGAATGTGTCTTTATTGAAGGAAAACAGACACGCATGGGCGTTGGAAATGATTTATTTGATAACGCGGCATCTGTTGAACGGATTTTGTGTCCGGCAGAAAATGCGTACGATAGATATGACGACATATATAACGAAGCAATAAAGCAGCCGAAAGAAAAACTTATTTTAATTGCATTAGGACCAACGGCATCCGTTCTGGCATATGATTTGGCAAAAGCGGGATATCAGGCAATCGACCTAGGACATGCAGACCTTTCGTATGAGTGGCTGATTAGAAATCATGGGAAAAAAACAGAGGTAAAAAATAAATACAATAATGAGTATCCTGATGGCGATAAGGTAGAGGATATAGTAGATCATCAATACCAAAGCCAGATTATAGCAGATTTCTCAATAATATAGGTTTTTAAAATAAAATATAAAAACAATATTTATGCAGGATGTTTCATGAGCAGCAGGATGAAGTGATTGAGAAGGTAAAGAGGATATGTACGGAGAATATATAGAGAATTTGATCGGGTGTTTAAATCAGACAACCCTGTACGATAAAAATGGTAATCCATATAAAGATTATGAGGCTGCAATCAAACAGTTGGTGGATGTATTTACAGAAGCAAAGAGAGCAGGGAAACAGGTCTTTTTTATTGGCAATGGAGGAAGTGCAGCGATAGCAAGCCATATGACAGCAGATTTTATGAAAAATGGCGGAATGAAAACCTATAGTCTGTATGATAATTCGGTTACAACATGTATGGGAAATGATTATGGATATGAATATATTTTTTCCCGTCCACTAGAATTTCTGGCAAATGAAAAGGATGTGCTGGTTGCAATCAGCAGTTCTGGTAATTCACAAAATATTGTAAATGCGATTCAGGTGGCACAAAAAAAGGGATGCGTTGTGGTTACGCTGTCGGGTTTTCAGAAAGAAAATAAGATCCGGAGTATGGGAAATTATAATTTGCATGTACCGGTACGTCATTATGGAATGGTGGAATCTATTCATAATTTAATTCTGCAACAGATTGTGGATACGATTCTGGAACGTGATGGGGAATGTTTATAAAAGAAAGGTAAAGCAGTATGGAGAGCAACAGAGTGAAACAGGCAGTAATACTTGCAGGGGGGCTCGGAACACGTCTTGCACCATTTACAGAACATGATCCAAAGCCAATGTACCCATTTGAGGGGATCCCTTTTCTGGAATATCTGATCAGGCAGGTAAAAGATTTTGGAATAAAAAAGATCGTGTTATTGCTGGGATATCTTCCTGAAAAAATTACAGAGTATTTTGGAGACGGACAGGATTATGGGGTGCAGCTGACATATTGCATTACGCCTGTGGAATATGATACAGGAGCACGGATCAGGGAAGCACGGGATAGATTGGAAGAACATTTTTTACTGATGTACTGTGATAATTACTGTCCAATCGATTTTCAGAAATTGCAGGAAAGTTATTTTCGAAATCAGGCGTTACTTCAGATTACTGCATATGCAAATACGGATCATTACACAAAAAATAATTTACGGTTAAGTGAGAATGGTCAGGTGCTCTGCTATGACAAGAAAAGAATTACAGAGGGACTGAAAGGAGTAGATATCGGCTATGCGATTGTTAACAAAAAGTTACTGCAATTGTTGCCGGATGAGAACTGTAATTTTGAGGCAGTTGTATATCCGGAAATTGTAAAAGCCGGAAAAATGTTTGCAACAGTAACAGAGCACAGATATTACTCTGTTGGATCATGGGAACGAATAGAACTAACGCGTCAGTTTTTTAAACCTGTAAAAACTATTTTTCTTGACCGGGACGGGACATTGAATGTTCGACCGCCGAAAGCATGCTATGTGGAGAAACCGGAACAATTTGTGTGGATAGAGGGAGCAAGAGAAGCGGTAGCGGCGTTAAAAAAAGCAGGATATCGCATTATTCTTGTGTCAAATCAGCCGGGGATTGCAAGAGGTTGTCTAAGTGAATCGATGCTGGATGAAATTCATCAGAAAATGAAAACAGAACTGGAACAGGTTGGAGGAGCAATTGACGCAATTTATTACTGCCCACATAACTGGGATGAGGGATGCGATTGCAGAAAACCAAAGCCGGGAATGTTTTTTCAGGCACAGAAAGAATATTCGCTAAATCTAAGGGAGTGTGTTATGATAGGAGATGATGAACGCGACATGCAGGCGGCACAGGCTGCCGGGTGCAGAGGCATTCTTGTGGATGACACATACACATTACAATGTGCAGTAGAAGAACTATTATTGAATACGGGGAGATAAAATAAATGATAATTTCTAAAACACCTCTTAGGATGTCCTTTTTTGGCGGAGGAACGGATTTTGCGGATTATTATGAAAATAGCAGATATGGATATGGAGCAGTAATAAGTACAGCATTAGATATGTATGTGTATATTATGGTGTGCAAAAGATTTGATGATAAGATCAGGGTGTGCTATACCATCAATGAATTTGTAGATTCTGTAGATCAGATCAGGCACAATATTATTCGGGAAGCATTAAAAATGCTGGGAATAGAAAAGGGTGTAGATATCGTATATTCTGCAGATATTCCATTAAGTTCAGCCGGAATTGGTCTTGCATCTTCAAGTGCTCTTGCGGTAGGTGTTTTGAATGCACTTCATGCATATAAGGGGGAACATGTATCTCCGGAGGTACTTGCAAGAGAGGCATGTGAGATAGAAATAGAGCGGTTAAAGAATCCGATAGGTGTGCAGGATCAATATGCAGTAGCGTATGGGGGATTCCGTAAATATAAATTCCATAAAAACGGCAGTGTCACAAACGAAATGGTGGTGTGCAAACCGGAAACTTTAAAAGAATTAAAAAACAATTTCATGTTGTATTTTACCGGTCTGACAAGAATTTCCTCTAATATTCTGGCAGAACAGAAAGCGCATATTTATGATAAAGAAAAAGTACTGGATGCGATGGTAGAGATGGTTTATGCGGCAGAGAATGCACTGGCAGAGGGAAACGTTGACAAGATAGGTGAAATGCTTGACGAGGCATGGAAACTGAAAAAACAGATGTCCAGTGGAATATCGAATCCACTGATAGATGAGATGTACGAAAAAGCAAAAACGGCAGGTGCTGTCGGTGGAAAAATTCTTGGAGCCGGAGGTGGAGGCTTTATGCTGCTTTATGTGCCACAGGCAAAGCAGGAAGCTGTTCGGGATGCAATGAGGGAATATAAGGAAACCGCATTCGGATTCGAAACAGAGGGATCACGGATTATCTTCACAGAGAAAAACAGGGGAGAATAACGGATAGGATGAAGAAAATTATTATTTTTGGTGCGGGGCCAACGGGAAGACGTGCATATGATTTTTACAGGGAATTTTGCGATATTATAGCATTTGCAGATAATAATGAGATGCTGCATGGAACAGATATAGATGGAATATCGGTTATTTCAGCGGAACAGATATCAGAGATATCATACGATTTTATTATCATAGCTTCTGTACCGGGATATGATTCGATATGTCAACAATTAGAGAGTTGTGGCATTGGGCAAGAAAAAATACGAAGATACTCATCGGGGACGAACAAAAACAGGGAGGATTCTTTTTATCAATATGCCAGAGAATTAGAAGCATTGCCGGGTGCATGTGCAGAGGTAGGCGTATTTCAGGGAGATACGGCCAAAATAATTAACAAGGCGTTTGCTGACAGAAAGTTATATTTGTTTGATACATTCAGTGGATTTGATGCCAGAGATGTGGCGACAGAGCAGATAAATGGTTTTTCGGATGCAAAGGCGGGAGAGTATCAGGACACATCAGTGGAATATGTTCTGAAAAAGATGGAATATCCGCAGCAGTGCATCATAAAGAAAGGATACTTCCCGGAAACAGCAGAGGGGCTGGAGGAGACGTTTGTATTTGTCCGACTGGATGTGGATATGTATCAGCCGACAAAGGCAGGACTCGAATGGTTTGGGGAACGTATGATAAAGGGTGGATTTATAATTTCACATGATTATTATACAAAGACATATGGCGGTGTAGCGCAGGCAATAGATGAGTATATCAAATTGCATCCGCAGATACGACGTGTTCCGGCAGGAGATGGGTTAAGTGTAATACTGGTAGGGTTTTAGGAGACAGGTATGATTTCGGTAATAATGCTTACATATAACAGAGAACAATATATAGCAAGAGCAATAGAGGCGATTTTGGGGCAGACTTACGCAGATTTTGAATTTGTGATTGTTGACAATGGGTCTGGCGATCAGAGTGGAAAGATCGCAGATGGATATGCCAGAAAAGATGCCCGGATCAAGGTACTGCATATTGAAAAAAGCAGTATCGGCCATGGAAGAAATATCGGGATTGCAAATGCCAGGGGAGAGTATATCGCATTTGTGGATGATGATGATGTTGCTGCTCCGGATATGCTTGAATTTTTGTATCAGTTAGTGCAGGAAAATCATGCAGATATAGCAATTTGTGGAGCACAGAAAGATGTGAATGGAGAGATCTTGCCTCATAGTATGTGGGATGAATATTGTATCTGGAGTGCTGCAGATGCCGTAACAGAGCTTTTAAGACGAAAGCGTAATAACGCAGGGCTGCCTACAAAACTGGTGAAACGCACATTATTTGAACAGATACCATTTAAAGAAGATTGCAAATATGAGGATATCTGGATCTGTTATAAGTATATGGCAAATGCGAATAAAGTGGCTGCATATGGTCTGCCAAAGTACTGTTTTACCAGGCATGAGAATAATAATAGTTCATTTACGCAAAATGCAGGTCAGTGGAAAGCAGATCAAATGGAAGAATATCTGGCAGCATTTCGTGAACGGACAGAATATATCAGCAATAAATTACCGGAACTACAGGGATTGGTACAATACAGTGAATGGTCTTATATGATCAGTATGTGCGATAAAATAAAAACATATAAACTGAACGATTGTATGGAGATACTGAAAAGACTTGTCAGGGAACTTCAGAAAAATCAGAAAGAATTTTTAAACTCACCGTATATTCAGGAGTTTGAAAAGGAATGGATGAAGAGTTATATACTGCAGGAAGGGCAGGCAGAGCATGGGTTATAATAATATTATAAAATCATATAGTCAGGACAGGAATGTATTAGGTAAGGCATTGCCGCTTGATACGCCGTATACCGTATTGATCGATATCAGCGATGCATGTAATCTGCGATGCAAATATTGTTTTCGTTATGATACAAGTATTGTAGCGGAAGATTACCGAAAAAATCGTTTGATGGATTGGGAAACGTTTGTAGAAGTTGTTGCGCAGCTGAAAGAATTCCCAAGTCAGATAAAGAGAATTGCTCTATCGCATAATGGTGAGCCTTTATGTAACAGAAAGCTACCCCAAATGGTGAGTTATATTAAGAAAGCAGGTCTTACCGGAAGAACAGAAATCCATACCAATGGGTTACTGTTGGATGAACAGTATATTAACGAATTATGTGAGGCAGGAATTGACAGGGTAGTTATATCATTGCAGGGATTGGATGAGGAGTCATATTATAAAGAGTGTGGAGCAAAAATAGATTTTACACAGTTTTATAATAACTTAAAATATTTTTATCAGAAAAAACAAGATACTCAGATACATATTAAAATTGTGGATGAAGCAGTTAGAGAAGAAAAAGAGAAATTTTATGAACTTTTTTCTCCTATTGCAGACAGAGTTTTTGTGGAAACAGTGGTTCCTCTTTGGACAGAATCAGATATGAGCAGTGGAAAATTAGAAAAAAATAAATATGGGGATACATTTAAAGTGCAGCGGTGCTGTCCATTAATTTTTTATACTATCAATGTCTTGCCGGATGGAACAATATATCCGTGTAGTCATATCAGACCACCATTTAAATTGGGAAATGTAAAGAATAGTACGTTGCTTGAAGCATGGAGAAGTATGAAAAAAAAGACTTTTTTAAAAGATATGTTAGAGAATGGGAGATTTAATGTGGAGGCATGTAAAAATTGCTATATTCCACAGAATACAGTGATGACACCGGAGGATAGTATAGATGCATATGCGGGAGAAATATTAGAAAGATTTAAACTATAGGAAAAATGATAGAACTAAGAAAAAGGGGAGAATACCGCTATGGAAAAAATAGTAAGAATGATAAATGGAATCGTACATACATCCGGGTGTACGCTGAAATGCGAGTATTGCTATTTATCACAGGCAAATTATGTGAATGAAATAGGCGCAAGGAGAGCCATTGCATACCCATTGAATACGATAAAAAAGGCGTGTTCAAAAGAAAGACTAGGTGGAACTTGTTACATACAGATTATCGGTGATGGGGAAACGTTATTGCCAGAAGATGTTATAGATTTAATTTGTCTGTTATTGGGAGAAGGACATTATGTTCAGGTTGTTACAAATGGTACCCTAACAGAAAAAGTAAGAAAGCTCATAGAATGTGTGAAGAAGGAAAAGTGTGAGCATCACTTACTGATGTCATTTTCTTTACATTTTCTGGAGTTGGAAAAACGGAATTTGTTAGACAAATTTGCAGAAAGTGTAAAGTGCGTAAAGGAAAATGGGGTATCTTGTCGGATATCTATGACATGTTCAGATGAATGTGTTGAGGCTGAGGAACGGATACACAAATATTGTAAGGAAAAATTAGGATGCGAATATATAGATTCAAACAGAGCGAGGAAAGATGATGAAACTGGAAATGCAGTAGGGGTATTTTCTAAATACGATAAAGAAACTTACTGTAAAAAAGTTGAAAAGAGTTTTCCATCATTGAATTTGAAACGTGAAAGAGATTGGGAAGAATTAGACAATCACCAATTCTGTTATGCAGGAAGCTGGTACTTTCAAGTGGATTTTACAACGGGGACATATGGACAATGTCTAAGGAGTGCAGGACCATCCTATAACTTTTTTGAAAAATTAGATGAGAAATTGATTCTGGAACCGGTTGGAACGGGATGTAAGGCATCATATTGTTGGTGTGGATGGGCACCTATTCTTAATCTGATTCCGAATAAATGTAATTATATCCCAATAGAAGAAAGAATGAAGGCACCAGAAAATCAGTTTATTGAAAAGGATGTATTGCATGCGGCAGGCTATAATTTAGCGGAGACCAATAAAGAATATTCGGAAGAAGAAAAAGCAGAATCCACCAGAAAAAGGTTGGAATGTGAGAAACTTTCACGGGAGATAGACTTACTGAGGTTTGATTTTAAAGAGGAGCGCTATGACAGTTTCATAGATGGGGCGGAAAAACTTTTGGAAACAGATTTGGATCCAAGACTTTTGAATGTGGTATGGCTTGTTGTGAGATATGGTTATGCGCTGATTCGAACCTCCAGAGTACAGCGGGCACTTGATTTAGAGTCTTGTTGGGATGACATGAACTATAGTGCAGATTACTGTTATTTAATGGGCTTGATTTATATGCAAAACGGAATGTTAGAAAAGGCGGTAGCATCATTTTTGGAAGCAACGGAAAAGTACTTCATTATGGATAAGGGGGTTAATGATTATTTGGCATATTATAATTTGGGAGTAATTTATGAATGCACAGGAGCACATGAGGAGGCAAAAGATTATTATTTGAAATGTGGGGAGTATGAACCTGCAAAGCAGAGGTTGATGGAATTGAATATATAGTAAAATGGGAGAAGCAAAATGTCAAAACTTATTACGGTATATACACAGGCATATAATGTGGAAAAATATATGGAACAATGTATTAAGAGTGTTATGGCACAGACTTATCAGAATTTTGAATGGATATTGATTGAAAATGGCTCAACAGATGGAACCAGGGAAATTATACGGAAGTATGCACAACTGGACAGTAGGATAAAAGTAGACTATTTTGATGAGAACCAAGATGGATTTACTAATTATTATATCCAGGAAAATGCAAAAGGGGATTATATCGTAAAATTAGATAGTGATGATTGGATTGAGCCAGATTATCTTGAAAAATTGATTGAACCGATGGAAAAACAGAATGCAGATATATCTATTTGTGGTGCATTGAACTATATAGAAGAAACAGGAGAGGAAACGCCTCATGAATATGGGGAGTTGGAAGGAATTTATCAGAAACAGGATATAAAGACTAATTTTATAGAAATGCGTTCCTATATGGGAACCTATTGGGGGAAGATGTTTCGAAAAGATATTTTTTGTAAAATTCTCCCAGATATAAAAGCTATCAATGAAAAGTTGCAAAAGGGAAATAATTATGGCGGTGATATGGCATTTATGCTGGGGTATTTGAGTGAATGTAATCAAATGGCTTTTGTAAAAGAAAAGATGTATCATTATCGGCTTCGTAACAATAGTTATGCTGCGCGTACAATAGGAATCAACAGAATAGTTTGTTACTTAGCATTAAGAGAAATAGAGAAAAATTTTTTGTATAAGGTAGATGCGGCAACGAACCAAAATATCATTTTGGTCGAATTGTCATTTTGGGAGTATATAGGCCGATTAATGAAACATATTATACAGCAAAATTTGGTAACAGAAAAAAAAATGCAGCTTATGAGTGAAGTATGTTCACATCCAGATATAAGGCAAATTAGAAACGAATGGTACAATTCAAAGGTACATGCTATTTTGGCAGAAAATATTGCATGGTGCTATATAAATATGAATGATTCCGACGGTGGTTATCTAAAAGATATGCTTATACTTTTAGAACCTGATGTTTTTGGTGATATTTCAGATGAAGTATATGAGTGGGTTAGAAAAGATCAGATACTGATGGCTTATATTATTATGGGTGAGTTCCTAAGTGCTCAGGAATACATTCAACAAATTGCAACGGCAGATAATGTTTATTATATTCAGGAATTTCAGAAAAAATTAGAAAGAACGGGTAAGCCATGAGGGATAAAGAACTTTTAATAGAGTGCATAGCAAAAGAAAGTTATGATAATTTTTTTGAGGTAATATGTGAAACAGAGGAGTTGCGCAGGGGAAGACAAATTGTGATATTTGGGGCTGGGATTATGGGTATGCAGTTTGCATATACATTGATACAGTTAGGAGTAGAGAACTTTATTTTTTGCGATAATGCTTCTGATAAGTGGGGGAGTCAGTTAATAGATACATTTATAAAAGAACCTAAATATATAGAGAATGTAAGTCAATATTTTGTTTTTTTGGCAATGGAAAACTATGAACAATGTGCTAACCAACTTGAAGAAATGGGATATAGACTGGGGGAAACATGGATTAATTTGACAAATTGCTCAGGAAAGAGATTATTAGAGACATTCGACAGAAATGATGATGCAAAAATCCTTGTTTTGGGAGATTGTTCTGTATCGACAGTTTCTGTTCAAGAGAAAGATAAAGTATCTATAGGGGAGTTATTAGAACAGATAGGTACGACAAAGGTACTTGCACTAAATGGCTTGTATATGAGGGAGTATTACAATATTCTTCGATTATGCAAAAAAAAAATGTCACAACTGGAGACAGTTTATTTGCTGTTAAATGTTGATGTTATGAGTAATCGATATTTTTTATATCCTAAAAATCAACATAGCAAGATAATGAAAGAATTATATGAAAAGGCAGATGTATCTGATGAGGAAATGAGAGAGTTTATTGATATTGCGGTTGATAGAGAAAAAAAAGTAGGGATTTTGGATATATCATCGCCAAATCGTCAGAGTAATTTGACAGAAAATGAAATTGAGAATCAAAGACGCGTCCATATGAAACTTAATTTCTTATATAAAATATCTGAGAATACAGAAAACATGGAATATTTAGATGCCATGTTGGACTTTTGCAGAATAAATAATATAAAGATAACGTATGTAATTATGCCGATAAATTATGAGATGGGGGAGACATATTTTGGTGAGGAATTTAAAGTACGCTATAATCAGATTATAACAGTGATACGTAGGCATATTGAAAAAGGAAGAGGGGAAATATTGGATTTGAGTTATTTGCTTACAAAAAAAGATTTTATATGTATAAGATCTACGAATGAGGGGATTAGGGCATTAGGACGAAAATTAATTTCAGATAAAATTATTGAACGAATGACGGGGAGATGTCAATAATGATGGAGTGGCCATTAAAAACGGCGGAGAAAGAAATAATATTTGCATTTGAAAAATTTATACAAAAAAATAAACAATTTCTCTATAAAAAGAAAATATTTATCTGGGGAGCAAGTGTTAGAGGAACTTTATTTGGCATATTACTTGAAAAGTATGGGATAGAAAAATTTTATTATATCGATAATGATGAGCGTAAATGGGGCACTAATATTAAGGGACATAAAGTTGTCGGACCGGTTGATATAAAAGAAAATTTGGAGGATATGTATATTGTTATACCAATAGAATATGCAGCGGAGGTATGTGAACAATTGCATAGTCTGGGATTAGGGGAAGAAACATTTGCAATAGTAAAATCAAATATTGAAGAAGAATATACAAAAGAGTTTTTTAGAGAGTATAATAATGATAGACTTATATTAGGAGAAACATTTTTAAATGAGATAATTATTAATGAAAATAATTCTGAGAGTATAAAAGAATGTTTGTGGAAAGCATATGGGAGAGAGACTACAAAGATACTTGCTATGAATTGCATGGGAATGCAAGGGTTTTACCACATGCTTCGTTTACAAATATTACAAGGAAATATACCCAGAGAAACATGGGTATTTGTCAATTTTGAGACACTAACGGAATATCATCATATGTTACCGCGAACACAGCATCCGGATTTGCTAAAAATGATTGCAGAAACTGATCAGATTAGGGATAGAAAATTTGAACAATATATTCAGCAAGCAGTTAAAAGGGCAAGAAATTATAAAATTGAAATGCAGTATTCACCACAAAGAACGTTCAGTGATAAGAATGTTGATAATAAGGTGGTACAAAAAGAATATATGAGAACACAGCTTTTGCGACCATTATCACTGGAAATAGAAGAGATGTTATATTTAAAGAGAATTTTAGAATTATGCAGTCACTATGGTATTGTAGGATATGCTATTAATACGCCGATTAATTATCAACTGGCTCGGAAATTATATCAAGATGAATTTTGCGAAACTTATGAAAAAAATAGATTGATACTAAAAAAAATGGTAGAAAGTTACAAGGGTATATTTTGGGATATGGGAGAATTGCTGGATGAGGAAGATTTTTGTTCTGTGGTAACCATTAATGATGCAGTTTATCAAAGTGGAAGGAATAAGGTAATGGCATATCTCTATAGTAAAGAAGGGAAAAAATGACAGAGAAAATTAATTACGCGTGGCCTGTTACATCAAGCAGTAAGGAAGAGTATTCTGTTTTTTGTGAATGGATGACGTTACATAAAAGAATGTTAGAACAGAATGAAATCGCAATTTGGGGAGCAGGGATTCGAGGAACAGAGTTTTCGATTTTTTTTAAACGAAATAACTTTACAAAAATATTTTTTACAGATAGCAATGAGCAAAAATGGAGAGGTTATATTAATGAATTTCCTATTGTTGATATTGATACATTAAAGAAAAAAATGGCTACCGGAAGGGTAAAAATATTAATATCGACAGAGAATAGTAAGGAAATTGAAGATGTTTTAATAGAAGAAGGATATCAAAAAGGGAAAGATTTTTTTTCTATTAGATCTAATTTGTATCAAAAATATATAGACGAATTTATACGTTCATATAAAAACAACGTATTGGTGATGGGAGATTGCGAGTTTTCTAAAATTGCCTTAGAAGATACCGATATTCGGAATTTAGGTGAAATGATTAAGGACGAATTGGATGAAGCTCAAGCAAAGGTATTAGCTATGCATGGGATGGGACTGCGAGCACACTATAATTTGTTTTGCATGCAAATCGCGATGGGAATGATACCGAAAATATTGGTTATAATGATTAATTTAGATACATTAACTGGTAAACAGCATTTGTTGCCAAGATCACAACATGAAGAACTGTTAAGAATGGTATATGAGACAGTAAATTTAAGCAGTACAGAATATGAAGAATATATGGAAATTGTACATGAGCGAAACAAAAATGTACAAGCAGAGTTTTTTACAACAAACAAATATGGAAATAGAAATATGCCATCAGAAGGAAAATCAAAAGTTTACTTTAGGCTTAATTATTTATATGAATTGGATGTAGAAACCGAGGGAATACAGTATTTAGTAAAGCTGTTTCAAGTGGCAAGGGATAGAGACATAAAAGTGATTCCATTTATACCTCCGGTAAATTATCAACTTGGGGAGAAGATTTTTGGCAACGGATTTGAAACGCGTTATTCTAAAAACATAAATAAAATTAGTGATATAGTAAAAAATAATGGGCTACAGTTGTTAGATATGAGTTATGCATTAAAAGCAAATGAGTTTGCGCAACCAGATACGCCAGATGAAACGGCTAATGATTTAGGGCGAAAAAAAATAACAGATATATTAACAAAAAAAATTAGAGAGGAAATGTAAGAAATGGAACAGGAAATATTACATATTTTGCAGGAAATAAATCCTTATATAGAGATAGAAATAGATACCAGGCTGTTACAGGAAGAAGTTTTGGATTCTATGCAACTATTATTATTGATATCCGAGTTAGAAGATCAGTATCAAATTCAAATTCCATTAGACGAACTGCAGCTGGAAGATTTTAAGGATGTTGTTAGCATTGCAGAATTAGTTAAAAAGCAGAGCAGGGGTATAACGAATGATAACTAATGTAACACAATATTTGGATAAAAGAATTGTTGATTGTAAGGAAAAGATAGCAATATCAGATGGGAAAATATCATTAAGTTTTGAAGAAATATATAATAATGCACATAGGCTTGCATTTCGTATTCAAAGAAAAAAAAAGGGTATAAAAAATCAGCCAATTATTGTGTTTTGCAATAAGAATATATCAGAGTATGTAGCCTTTATGGGTGTATTATACAGTGGCAACTATTATGTTCCGTTGGATGTAAAAATGCCAGTGGAACGTTTGAAAAAAATCATTTATTTATTACAAGCAGACTTAGCTATTATAGAAAGGGAATTTGAGAGTCGCTTACGGGATGCAGGATATGAAGGAGAAATACTTTGTATTCGGGAAGAAGAGATAAATGAACAGTATGAGTGTGTGGATTATAGGTATGGAATTATTGATGCAGATCCAGCATATATATTGTTTACTTCGGGATCAACGGGAGTACCCAAGGGTGTAGTTATAAGTCATAAGGCAATTATTGATTACATAGAATGGCAATGCCAATATTTACCATTTGATCAGGGTACAATTATGGGAAATCAGGCGCCGTTTTATTTTGATGCATCTATGCCAGACATATATACACCGTTATGCACAGGTGCTACATTGTATCTTATTCCAGAAATGTTATTTCTAGTACCAAACAAGTTGATCGATTATATTAATGAATACGAAATTAATACTTTAATCTGGGTGCCATCGGCATTGATGACTTTGACAAATCGGAACTATTTTGAAAAAAAGCAAATCAATGATTTACGCCTGGTAATGTTTTGTGGAGAAGTGATGCCGAATAAACACTTGAATATTTGGAGAACACATTATCCTAATTCACAATTTGTCAATTTGTATGGTCCTACAGAGGCGGCATATGCGTGTACATATTTTATTGTAAACAGAGCGTTTGAGGATAATGAATCCCTCCCAATTGGAAGGGCCTGTGAAAATACGGACATAATTGTCTTAAATGAAAAGAATCAAAAGGTTCATGAGGGAGAGGAGGGAGAATTATGTATACGGGGAAGCTGTTTGTCAAACGACTATTACAATAATAATGAAAAAACAGCTGAAGTATTCACAAAGAACCCATTAAATCCGTTGTATGATGATAGAATTTATAAGACAGGAGATATTGTAAGATATAATCAATACCAAGAGTTAGAATATATTGGACGAAAAGATTTTCAGATAAAACATTTGGGATATAGAATAGAATTAGGGGAGATAGAAACGGCTGCATATGGACTAGAAGGGGTAAAACAATGTTGCGCCATTTATCAGGAAGAAGCAGACAAAATAATATTATTTTGTGTTGTGGATTCGGAGCAGACAGATAAAGAAATCTATAGTTTTTTGAGGAAATGTATTCCTAAGTATATGTTGCCAGGGAAAATTATTTTATTACAGAACATGCCTTTAAATGCAAATGGAAAAATTGACAGATTATATTTAAAAGAATATGTCTTGAGATAATTGTGTATGAATTTGTAATTATAGTTTAGTGCAGCTAATTTTAATAAAACGATTGAATGGAGAAGAAGATTTTTGCATAAAAAATAAATAGTGTGTATTATATGCGTCAACAATGAACTATATTAAGAAGCTATAAAGGAGGAGATGTTCGTTGAATCGGGAGAGAGTCTTTTAATAGCATCGCAATTCGATATTACACAGAGGGAAGATCTGTTTGCACATTTTGATCTTTATAATGTATCACAGTCTTTTTTAATGAGAGGGAACAGAGAGATATATGCAATTTACACAAGATTTTTTCAAACCGGAAATAAGAGAAGAATTTGAAATCCCAGCTATGATGAAACGCGCCTGGGCGGCGCAAATGGAAGTATTGCAGGTGGTTGCAGATATCTGTGAAGAAAATGGTCTGCAGTATTTTGCAGATGGAGGAACTTTATTGGGAGCTGTGAGGCATCAGGGGTTTATTCCGTGGGATGATGATATTGATATATGCTTAAAGAGAGTATACCAAAACCATTGGTTTCATGCTATTTTTATGCCAGTTATTATTGAATTTTCAAGGTGCATAGGCACATTTTAATGTGCGAAGTTTGAGTTTCTTATTAAACCCGGAGCTGATAAATTTATAGCAAATAGTTATATTGAAATTATTGAATGGAGAAGAAGATTTTTGCAGACAAAATTAATCACATTTATTATATGTGTCAACAATGAACTATATTACAAAGAATGCACATATTACATCAATAGACTTTTACTCCCAGAGGACTATGACATTGACATGATTGCAATTCGTGAAGCAGATTCGATGTGTGCTGCCTATAATGCCGGGATGCAGAGCAGTGATGCCAAGTATAAGATCTACATGCACCAGGATGTGATGATCCGGGATATTCATTTTTTAGAACACATCATAGAACTATTTACACAGAATAAAAATGTTGGGATGATCGGCATGATAGGTGGTACCAAAATGCCGAAAACAGGTGTAACATATCGTGCATGGAATGTTGGGATGGTAGATTGCCGCGATCCGGACATGGCATATTTTATGGCTGGTGCAAAAGATATGAAGAAAGAAGATACTATTGTCGAGGCAGTAGATGGACTTTTAATTGCTACGCAATATGATGTGTCATGGCGGGAGGATTTGTTTAACCATTTTGATTTTTACGATGTTTCCCAGTCGTTTGAGATGCGCAGAGCCGGATATGATATTCTGGTGCCATATCAGGAAAAGCCATGGGTGATCCATGACAGCAGTTTTGCAAAGCTGACTTATTATGATGAAGCACGGAAGATATGTTTAAAAGAGTATCCAGAGTATTTATATGCAGATGGGGGATTTGAATTTACTTATGATAGGGAATGGAATGATTTAAGTGATCTGCTTGCAGAACAGATAAAAAGCCTTATGGAAAAAGGAGACTGGGATCAGATCGACCAGATTATGGGATCTTATCGCAGTACAGGGAGAAAAAGCAGTACGCTGGAAATTTTGGGTGTATTATATGATGTTTATAAAAAAGAAAAGATGTCTGGTGTAAAACATAGCTTTTTCGAGGATATGAGAGACTATTCTGATATCTATCACAAATACCTTTCTACTCGTTTCCTTTTAAGGAGAATGGAATTAGAGATGGAAGAGGAAGCATACCAGGAACTTCTGGATGCGATCAGAAGGGAATATATTTCATATGAGGCAATAGAGGAAATGATTCTTCGCTCGGTTGTTGAAAAAAAGGCAGTGTTAGAAAAGCTGATTGTTATTTATGAGGAAGCAGGACTGGACAGGTACAGTATTGCATGTGAAAAATTGGATCAACTAATAAAGGAAAGAGCACTTCCGATTACATATAGTCAAAAGACATCATGTCTTGAATGAGGGCAAGGCATGTGTCAAGAAAGATGAATTTTAATGTTTAATTTGTAGTGCATGTCGTTCATGGATGTTCCGTTGGATGTAAAAATGCCAGTGGAACGTTTGAAAAAAATCATTTATTTATTACAAGCAGACTTAGCTATTATAGAAAGGGAATTTGAGAGTCGCTTACGGGATGCAGGATATGAAGGAGAAATACTTTGTATTCGGGAAGAAGAGATAAATGAACAGTATGAGTGTGTGGATTATAGGTATGGAATTATTGATGCAGATCCAGCATATATATTGTTTACTTCGGGATCAACGGGAGTACCCAAGGGTGTAGTTATAAGTCATAAGGCAATTATTGATTACATAGAATGGCAATGCCAATATTTACCATTTGATCAGGGTACAATTATGGGAAATCAGGCGCCGTTTTATTTTGATGCATCTATGCCAGACATATATACACCGTTATGCACAGGTGCTACATTGTATCTTATTCCAGAAATGTTATTTCTAGTACCAAACAAGTTGATCGATTATATTAATGAATACGAAATTAATACTTTAATCTGGGTGCCATCGGCATTGATGACTTTGACAAATCGGAACTATTTTGAAAAAAAGCAAATCAATGATTTACGCCTGGTAATGTTTTGTGGAGAAGTGATGCCGAATAAACACTTGAATATTTGGAGAACACATTATCCTAATTCACAATTTGTCAATTTGTATGGTCCTACAGAGGCGGCATATGCGTGTACATATTTTATTGTAAACAGAGCGTTTGAGGATAATGAATCCCTCCCAATTGGAAGGGCCTGTGAAAATACGGACATAATTGTCTTAAATGAAAAGAATCAAAAGGTTCATGAGGGAGAGGAGGGAGAATTATGTATACGGGGAAGCTGTTTGTCAAACGACTATTACAATAATAATGAAAAAACAGCTGAAGTATTCACAAAGAACCCATTAAATCCGTTGTATGATGATAGAATTTATAAGACAGGAGATATTGTAAGATATAATCAATACCAAGAGTTAGAATATATTGGACGAAAAGATTTTCAGATAAAACATTTGGGATATAGAATAGAATTAGGGGAGATAGAAACGGCTGCATATGGACTAGAAGGGGTAAAACAATGTTGCGCCATTTATCAGGAAGAAGCAGACAAAATAATATTATTTTGTGTTGTGGATTCGGAGCAGACAGATAAAGAAATCTATAGTTTTTTGAGGAAATGTATTCCTAAGTATATGTTGCCAGGGAAAATTATTTTATTACAGAACATGCCTTTAAATGCAAATGGAAAAATTGACAGATTATATTTAAAAGAATATGTCTTGAGATAATTGTGTATGAATTTGTAATTATAGTTTAGTGCAGCTAATTTTAATAAAACGATTGAATGGAGAAGAAGATTTTTGCATAAAAAATAAATAGTGTGTATTATATGCGTCAACAATGAACTATATTAAGAAGCTATAAAGGAGGAGATGTTCGTTGAATCGGGAGAGAGTCTTTTAATAGCATCGCAATTCGATATTACACAGAGGGAAGATCTGTTTGCACATTTTGATCTTTATAATGTATCACAGTCTTTTTTAATGAGAGGGAACAGAGAGATATATGCAATTTACACAAGATTTTTTCAAACCGGAAATAAGAGAAGAATTTGAAATCCCAGCTATGATGAAACGCGCCTGGGCGGCGCAAATGGAAGTATTGCAGGTGGTTGCAGATATCTGTGAAGAAAATGGTCTGCAGTATTTTGCAGATGGAGGAACCTTATTGGGAGCTGTGAGACATCAGGGGTTTATTCCGTGGGATGATGATATTGATATATGCTTAAAGAGAGAAGATTATAACCGCTTGATCAGTATTTTACAACGACAGCTGCCGTATGGTTTTGTGGTGTCAGGAATGTATGCTAGGACAGTGCGTCTTAGAATGGCAGCAAATGTGTCACATCTGCGTGTCATAGCGGATGAAACATTGTGGAATTTTAATGATTATATGAAGTATTTTCACGGATTCCCTTATCAGCGCGCAGGAATCGATATTTTTCCATTGGATTATATTCCGGTGGAAGCCAAACTGGCAGATATACAAAAGATTATGATGATACAGGGAATGAATCTTTTAGAAAATTGGACAACACTGGAAAAAGCAGGAAAACTGGAAGAAAGTCTGCAGGAATATGAAAAATTATGTAATGTTAGGATAGACAGACAGAACACGAAAAATGGGCTATGGAAGCTGACAGATGCGATTGCTTCGTGTTGTCATAAAGAAGAGGCAGAATATATAACCAATTATATTTATTGGATAGAGAAAGAAAGCTATAAGATGAAAAAAGAATGCTATGATGAGGCAGTTATGCTACAATTTGAGAATATACAGATTCCGGTCCCGGCAATGTATGATGAGGTTTTAAGGGCAGAGTATGGTGGGGACTACATGACACCGGTGCAGGGAGCAGCGGATCATGATTACCCATTTTATGGGCATATGGAGGGGGAACTGAAAAAACAGATAAAAGCGGTTGGCTTTGATGGAAGCGTGGAAGAATTCTGTCAGGAAGTTTCAAGCGGCAGACTGTGGGTTTGAGATGAGAAGGAAGAGCATATGGCTTACAGAAAATGGTGTGTGGAAAAGTGTGATCAAAATGAACAGAACACACAGTGTGGGCAACTGCATTGTCAGCATTGCCCAACCGTGAATAGTATTTAATCATAAATAATATGCATAGCAATTCTTGATATAAAGATATGCTCATATTTTTTTAAAAGTTCTGAATCGGTAATTGGCTCACCACTGTTAAAAAATCCGTATACTGAGTAATTGCCTAATGTAAAACGTCCTTCATCGTCGGCTGGTATAGGGTTGTCAAAAAATATTTCAAAATTCCTTGTGTGTGCAACGGCACAATAAGGATCACCGGGATGAAGTGATTCGGTAATAGCATATTCTCGTTCAGTTTGTCCACCAAATATTTTAGGTAATTGCCCATTTATAGGAGCATCACTTTGAGAAATACCTGCCAGTTTACACATGACAGGGAGATAATCTGTAGACGAGATAATCTCGTCAGTGCAACCCGAATTTAAGTCGCTGCTACGAAACATGAAAGCTACATGAGAACGTTCTTTTGATAAGAAAGGCTTATCAGATGGAACTAAATATCCCTGTCCATGATCAGCAAAAAGACTGATTAGAATTTCTGTGTTTTTATAATTGTTTTCAATATAAGAATATAATAATCCTAATAACGTGTCTATATAAGTTACCATTTTTTTGTAAGTTTCTGATTTGTTTTCACTGTAACTTTGTTTGACAGAGGTTTTACTTTGTTCCTCGTAAGTACGATATTTAAGTGCAAGATTATTTTGCATGGCAGGAGACAGATCAAGCTCATCTGCTACATCATGCAAATCGCCAATACACATCCATAAATAGTGATCGGTATCTTTAAATGCCTCCAAATGTTCAATTATATTTATTATTTCCTGTTCGGCACGCGCACCTAATAATTGATGTTGATAAATGTATTGATCAATACCTCTTGTATATCCACATGAATAAGTAGAGCGCCAGTCTCCATCTAGTTTACTGGTAAAATATCCCTGCTCCTTAAAATATTCAGACAGAGTTGGGAAATCGTAAGGAAGCTCATTGTTTAAATTATTGTGAAATAACATATGATTTAATGTGTCCAAACCAGTTTCATATGAGGCTAAACTTGGGAAAGTCCACTCAGCAGTGCTGTACGCTTGAGAGCATATTATACCCTTGGAAAAGAAACGGTAAGTATTTGGCATGCGTTCTTTTAAATGTGAGCCTTGAATAATTTCTTGTGTGAGTCCGTCGACAAAGAGACTTAAAACTAATTTTTTACGTTTGGGACTGTGTCCAAGTGCAATTGGTTCTCCATAATAGGCTTTATTGGAAGAATTAATGTGAACACGATTAGGTATTCGATAATAATTAAAATGCTGTGGTATCCTTTGCAGTATCGTATATGTAATATCACCATTTTGAATTTTATGAATGGTGTTTGGAGTCTCGACAGCTATTGGAAGAAGGTATTCTTTGGCATTACCATTGATATATGAGGATACCCCATATTCATGAAATTTTAAAAATTCCCCCTGGTTATATACGAGACTCATGTTGTGGATTTGCTTGGTAACATAATGGGCTGGATTGCGATAGATGCCAATATACCTTGCTTCAGTATCGGATACGTAATACTTGTTACCGATTACATAGTTATTTGGATCACGGGGAGCAGAGTCATTTTTTCCCCAAATTGTTTCCCGGCGTTCAAAAAATGCTGCTATATCAAGCAAACCCTTTAAATCCTTTTTTTCAGTATATTCATCAATAAGTATTTTAAGTTGAGAACTCAAAATGCTTATTTGAGTATATGCATCAGTTCGGATATCATTCCAGTCTGAGTTAAAATAATCAAATAAAAAAGCACAGATCTCATAATTTTTTAATGCAGGTAAAGTCATATTCTGAGCCTGATAAATACTTGCTTGGTAATAATAGCATTCATAACTGGTTGGAAATTTACGGAGACAGTCGGTTATAATATTTTGAGCCTGTTCATATTGCTTAATTGTAAGAAAATAAATACATTGATAAAAATAAAAATCTCGGTCATGTGGATAAATGAGACGTAAATCCTGTAAGAGTGTTTCTGCTAAGTTCATATTAGAGTGCTGCAAAGCAGATTCAATGTGGTCTTTATCTGGTTGTTTCATTGTACAATAGCCTCCTATCTGTTATAATTGTATCATAAAATAAAATTACAGAAAAGGCTTATTTGCATAAAGGAGACGATATGCTAAAGTTAAAACAGGATAAATTATTGGATGAAGAAGCACTTACAGTAATTTGTGAAGCACTTCATGTTAACAACCAAGATATTACGGATATAGATATTATGAAAAAGGGAATGACGAATCGGTCATTTACATTTCGATGTAAAGGCAAACGTTATATGATACGAATTTCAGGAGTTGGTACAGAAAAACTGATTGATCGGTGTCAGGAGAAAGAGGTATATGAAGCAATCCGTGATATGGATATTTGTGATCCGGTCATTTATATAGATTCTGAAAAAGGATATAAAATATCGGAGTTTTTGGAAAATTCGCGGGTATGTGATCCGATGAATGGTTTGGATGTAAAAAGAAGCATGGAATGCCTGAAAAGATTTCATGACAAAAAGTTAGCTGTCGGCCATACGTTTGATCTTTTTGGCCAGATTGAAAAGTATGAGTTGCTTCGGGGAAATTCAAAATCTGTCTATGCAGACTATGAAAAAACAAAGAGGGATGTTTACTGGTTAAAATCATTTATTGATCGCAATATAGAAGAAAAGGTACTGACACATATTGATGCAGTTCCAGATAATTTCTTGTTTGTAAAAGATGAGTACGGAAAAGAACAGATTAAGTTGATTGATTGGGAATATGCAGGAATGCAGGATCCACATGTGGATATCGCTATGTTTGGTATTTATTCATTATATGACAGAGAACATATGGAACAATTGATTGATGCTTATTTTCCAGAGGGCTGTTCGAAAAGAATCAGAACAAAGATTTATTGTTATATTGCAGTGGGTGGTCTTTTGTGGAGTAATTGGTGTGAATATAAAGAAAAATTGGGAAATAGTTTTATGGAGTATGCAACCCATCAGTATCAGTATGCAAAAGAGTATTCTTATATTGCACTGTTGAAATTGCAGGAAATGGAGAGAACATTACATGCATAAAGTAGAACGTGCCATAATCCTGGCAGCCGGAATAGGAAAAAGAATGAACCCCGTTACATTAGGAACGCCCAAACCTTTGGTAAAGGTAAATGGAGTTAGAATGATTGATACGATAATAAAGGCACTGTATCAGAATGATATTACAGAGATTTATATCGTAGTAGGATATTTAAAAGAGCAATTTTGTGAGATACGGAAGGAGTATCAGGGGATAACATTGATTGAGAATCCATATTATGCAACATGCAATAACATTTCATCATTGTATGTTGCGCGGAAATATCTTGAAAATGCAATTATTTTAGATGGAGATCAGATCATATGTAATGAGAGAGTTTTGATATCGGAGTTTTGCCGGTCGGGGTATAATAGTGTATGGACATTTGAAGAGACGGATGAGTGGCTTCAGACAGTGAAGGATGGAATTGTGACAGCTTGTAGCAGAGTTGGGGGGGGATGTGGATGGCAGCTGTATAGCATTTCGCGTTGGACAGCTGAGGATGGAAGAAAACTAAAAAAACATCTGGAACTCGAGTTTGAACAAAAGCACAACACACAAATATATTGGGATGATATTGTTATGTTCTGTCATTCACAGGAGTATCAGCTTGGTATTTTTGAAATGCAGCCAGATGATGTGATAGAGATAGATAGTTTAGAAGAGCTGATAAGCATAGATAATAACTATGTGAAATATAGGGAAAAGGGACTAGCATGAAAAAAAAAGAACGTGAACAAATTGATTGGTTAATTACAATCGTGCCATTTTTATTAATTATTAGTTTATTCGTATTATTTATCATATTGCCAGAGCAATCTAATTATATTCTTGGTCGGATACGATTTTTCTTAGGAGATACTTTTGGAAGTTATTATATTATGATAGGGATAGTTTTTTTTTGTGTTTCCATCTATCTTGCGGGCTCAAAATATGGAAATATTATTTTGGGAACACAGGGAGAAAAACCTAAAAATTCTTTTTTTTCATGGGGAGCAATGATGTTTACCTGCGGATTGGCAGCAGACATTTTATTTTATTCTTTTTCAGAATGGATGATGTATGCATCAGATCCACATATCATAGAACTAGGAAACATTCAGAAATGGGCTGGTATATATCCACTGTTTCATTGGAGTTTTATTCCATGGAGTTTTTATTTGGTGCTTGCAGTGGCATTTGGTTTTATGTTACATGTTCGAAATAGAGAACGTCAAAAATATTCAGAAGCATGCAGACCAATATTAGGAAAACAAACCGATGGCATTGGTGGAAGAATGATAGATCTGTTGGCAGTATTTGCATTGATTGCTGGTACAGCAACAACATTTGGTATTGCCACACCGCTTATATCAGAAATTTTAACGGATGTTTTTCAGATACAGTTAGAGCGTACAGCCTTGAACTTGATCATTCTGATTATCACATGTTTAATTTATACATATTCTTTACTTCATGGATTTCATGGAATCAGTTTCCTTGCAAAAATCTGCATTTACATGTTTTTCGGAATCTTATTGTATGTATTATTATTTGGTGGAAAAACCCGATATATTATTGAAAGTGGGATATCTTCTTTGGGTATTATGATGCAGAATTTCATAAGTTTAGCTACTGATACAGACCCGTTAAGGACATCTTATTTTCCTCAGAATTGGACAATTTATTATTGGGCTTATTGGATGGTATGGTGTGTAGCTTCCCCGTTTTTTATTGGAAGAATTTCAAAGGGCAGGAGCATACGGCAGGTAATTCTGGGTGGATATATGTTTGGTGCGGGGTCTACTATGGTAAGCTTTATCGTTTTAGGAAATTATTCAATGGAAATGCAGATGTCTGGGACGGTAGATTATGTGGGTGAATATAATCGGACAGGAGATTTATATCATATAATCGTAAGCATTATTAAAACACTTCCGGGTGCAACAATAGTACTGTTGGCAGTGGTATTTACGATGATTGCATTTTATGCGACATCATTTGATTCAATTGCATTGATAGCTTCTTGTTATAGCTATCGTAAATTGGATGGGCAGAAGCAGCCACATAAAGTTGTGCAGCTGATATGGTGTATTTTATTGATTCTGTTTCCGATTGCTTTGTTATTCACAAATAGTTCTATGAGTAACCTGCAATCGGTAAGCATTATTGCAGCATTTCCAATTGGTATGGTAATGATTTTGATTGTAATAAGTTTCTTTAAAGACGTTGAGAAGTATAAAAAAGATCTTGACAATAGTCAAAAGCAAACAAAATAAATTGAAAATGAAATATTTGATTAGCTGGAAGAGGAAGAAAAATAATGGTGACAAGATGTGTTATGAAAAATGACAAGAAGGAAAAGATATGGGACTTATTTGACCAAAAAGAAAATGCAAATGATATACAAACATTGATTTTAGAATATGAAAATGAATTTTCTGATGACATGGATATCTTTCTGATGAAAATGTGCCTTTTTATCTATGAGAATAAAATACAAGCAGCAATTGAAATCGGAAAACAGGCATTAAGAAAGAACCCATATTTATTAGAAATCCATCTTAAACTGGCAGAAGCATATAAGGATCAATCAAAGTATATTGAAGCGTATAAGCATTATTGTATATCCAAATTATTAGCGTCATTTGCAGGAGAAGAGAAAATATGCAGAGATTGCGAATTATTAGCAAAAGGTTCGTTAGAACAGTTGGAAGAACTAATCACTTATTTACCTGATGAACAGAAGATATATTTGTCTCAAAAAATGATACCAGCATTTCTTGGTTATGAAAAAAATCAATTTGGATATAATGAGCGGCGTTTTAGGACGTTTGAGCATATTGGTGGCGATTATTATTATGAGAGTGAAGAAGTAAAAAAATATGTTGGAATGTATCATAAACCTAAGTATGTAATGAATGAACTGGATGCAGTGCACTGGAAAGTAGAATTTCAGGAAGTTGTAGAGACAAATTATTTGAAACTACCTGATACAGCGGAAGAATGGGTTGTTCCGGTAGCAGTGGAAAAAAATGATACTACCCACTGGATTGAAACAGATAATGGAAAAATGCCAGTTATTCAGCGAGGCATTAAAAGCTTTTATTATTATAGAGTCGGAGGCGGCAGGGAGATAATATCTTCGGATATATGTTATTGGGGAAATCCAATACCGATTAAAAGTGATAAAAATAAGAAAAGATTGGTGTTAAGTATATTTGTTGATGGTCTGGCACAGGTATTGTTGACAGCAGATAAATTTGCACGCCTAATGCCTAATACTGCAAAATTTTTCAAAAATGGAATGGTTTGTAAACAGGCTTACAGTTCTGGGGAATGGACATATCCGAGTATAGCGGGAGTTATGTCAGGACTTGCAACAACCCAACATATGATGTTTCATAATGAAATTGATTGGAAACTTCCAAATTCAGTTAAAACACTGATGGAATATTTTCATGAGTCGGGATACTATACATCTGCTTTTTCAGGCGATTGGAGAATAATCCCATCATATGGGTACGCAAGGGGATGTGACCGATTTATTTATCAATTGCAACACGCAGGGTTTTCAGTCGAAAAAATGATTGGCGGTGTTATCAATGAAATAGATGCATTAAAAGAGATTAATCAGTTTGTGTGGGTATCGTTAGGGGATTTACATGATGTTGCTGATGAAATGGAATTACCAACCAGCGTGCAGACGCATTTGAAAATAGAAGATCGCGTATGCGAAACAGGAAGCGAGACATCTGTAAAGCAAAAATATGATATGGCTAAAAAAATTCAATATGAACAGATGTTACAATATATGGATCGTTATTTGGGAATGTTATTTTCATATTTAGAGAATACATATGAAGAAAATGAACTTATAGTGGCATTGTTTTCAGACCATGGACAAGGATTTTTGATACCGGAGGATGGGCAGTTTTTAGGACCGGAAAGAACAAATATAGCATTTATGTTTCGAAATGGACAACTTAAAGGTGAAACAGAGGAAGTTATGTCATCTTTGGATTATACGGCAATTTTATGTAAGATGGCGGGAATAGCATATTGTGAACAGGGGGTTGAGGGACGAACTCCAAGAATATTTGGTGGAAGTGGAAGAAGATGGGCGTTAACAGAGAGTTTACATCCAAAAGATTATTATAGAGCGGCACTGGTAAGTGAAAAGTATCGATTTTATTTTTGCAACCCGATTCCGGTTGGATATGATGGAAGATTTGAGATTGGAGATTATTCAATTTGTCTTACAGATAAAGAAGGAAGAAATGTTAATGATGAAGATGTTGAGAAGGAATGCTTAGATATTATTATGAGGCAGATAGTAAATCTGCGTATTTATTAAATGGCGCGTTGAGATTTGATGTATAATGGGAGAGAGAACTATGAAACGAAATATATTGTTAAATCCGGGACCGGCTACGACAACTGATACAGTAAAACAGGCACAGGTAGTGCCGGATATCTGCCCGAGGGAACAGGAATTTGTTGAAATTATGAAGCAGATACGAAAAGATTTAGTTAAAATTGTGCATGGAGATGAGCAGGATGATACAGCTGTATTGTTTTGTGGTTCAGGTACGATTTCTATGGATGTCTGTTTAAATTCATTATTGCCGGAAGAGAAGAAAATTCTGATCATTAATAATGGGGCGTATAGTTCAAGAGCGGTAGAGATATGTGAATATTATGGAATGCCATTCATTAATCTGGAGTGCCCAATAGATGAAAGACCATCATTAGAGTTGATAGAACAGGTGCTAAAAGAAAATAAGGATATAGCGCTTGTATATACAACACACAATGAAACAGGAACAGGTATCTTGAATCCGGTGCGGGAGATCGGAGCACTGGTACATCGGTATGGAGCAGTTTTTGTGGTAGATACTACATCGACATATGCGATGAGACCGATTGATATGAAGAAGGATAATATTGACTTCTGTATGGCATCTGCGCAAAAAGGATTAATGGCGATGACGGGTGTATCATTTGTGATTGGCAATAAAAGCATAATAGAGGGTTCAAAAAATTATCCAAAACGTTCCTATTATTGCAATTTGTATTTACAATATGACTATTTCGAAAAACATGGAGAAATGCACTTTACACCGCCTGTACAGACAGTTTATGCAATGCGTCAGGCAATAGCAGAGTATTTTGCGGAAGGAGAGCAGGAAAAGTGGAAGCGCCATACCAGAGTGTATGATGCATTGTACAGTGGCCTTGAGCGACTGGGTTTTCAGAATGTGATAAAGAAGGAATGGCAGGCGGGACTGGTGGTTGCAGTGAAATATCCGGATGATCCAAACTGGAGTTTTTCTGCCATCCATGATTTCTGCTACGAGAGAGGTTTTACCATTTATCCGGGTAAAATTAATAATACGGAGACATTTCGCTTATGTGCGTTAGGTGCTATTGACGAAGCTGATATTGAAGATTTCTTTGAAGTATTTGAAGAAGGATTAAAGCAGATGGGAGTTTCTCTGCCAGTGCATTACCAGAAATGAAGAACGGATATTTAAAATATGTTAAAAGAAAAAGATGAGATAGCTATTTTAATGGCTGCAGGATTAGGTACAAGAATGCGTCCGTTGACAGAGCAGATTCCTAAGCCACTTGTTCCTGTTATGGGAACACCTCTGATAGAAACGGTTATTTGCGCTTTAGAACGGCGGGGAATAAAAAGAATATATGTTGTTGTTGGTTATTTAAAAGAACAATTCTCTTATTTGTTGGAAAAATATGATAACTTAGAGATTGTTGAAAATAAGGAATATTTGAAAAAAAACAATATTTCGTCATTGTATGCAGTGAGAGACATTCTTGGAAGTTCAGATTGTTTTATTTGTGAAGCTGATTTGTATGTGCCCGATGATAATATTTTTTTGAGACAATATTCAACTTCGTGCTATTTTGGGAAAATGGTAGAGGGCTATTCTTCGGACTGGGTATTCGATGTGCAAAATGGTAATATTACAAGAGTAGGAAAAGGTGGCACAGATACATATAACATGGCAGGTATTTCTTATTGGAAGAGGGCAGATGCGTTAATCATAAAAAAAGCAATTGAAGCATCATATCAGAAACCGGGACATGAGAAATTATTTTGGGATGAGATTGTTGATCAGGAATTAAAACGTTTAAAGGTTCAGGTAGAGGAAATATCACCGGAAAGTGTAATAGAAGTTGATACACTGGAGGAATTGAGCCAGCTGGATTCGAGGTATAAGATATGTTAGTAACAGATTTTGTGGAGCAAATAAAAAAAATAGGAATAAAAACATTAGCCGGGGTACCAGATTCTGCATTAAAGCCTTTTTGTGATTATATCAATGGGGCAGGGAAAAATGAATTTGAACATTATGTGCCGGTAAATGAAGGGGCAGCTGTTGGCATTGCAATTGGGAATTATTTAGCAACTGGAGTGCCGGTCTGCGTTTATATGCAGAATAGCGGGCTGGGAAATATAGTAAATCCAATTACATCGCTTGCTAATAAAGATGTATATGGAATACCAATGTTATTATTAGTGGGATGGCGCGGTGAGCCAGGAACAAAAGATGAACCTCAGCATAAATATATGGGGAAAATAACGGAAGACTTACTGCGTGTGCTGGGAATCGAATATATAGTGTTGGAAAAGGAACTTTCTATGCAGGAAATAATGTGTAGTTTTGACAGAGCAGCACAGGTGCTAAAGGAAGGAAAACAGTTTGCATTTATTTTGAAAAGAGATTTTCTACAGAATAATAACAGTAGTGATTATAAAAACAATAATAGTTTAGTAAGAGAAGATGCAATAGCGACAATAATAAAAACGCTGGATGAAAGTGATGTCGTCATTTCTACAACAGGAAAGATTTCAAGAGAAGTATATGAGCAGAGTAATAGAATAAAAGGGAGTCATGCACAGGATTTTCTGACGGTAGGCGGAATGGGACATGCATCTATGATCGCACTTGGAATGGCTCATAAATTAGAGAAAAAAAGGGTGTATTGTCTGGATGGAGATGGAGCGGTGCTTATGCATATGGGAAGTATGGCATATATAGCAAAACAGAAACCGCAAAATTTGATCCATATTTGTCTGAATAATGATGCGCATGAATCGGTAGGAGGAATGCCAACTGGTTGTGTGGGATTAAGCTATGCGGATATTGCCGGGACCGTTGGGTATGAAAGGGTGTATTGCGTGGATAAGCAGCAGGATTTAACAAAGGTGTTGAGTGACATAAAAAAGAAAAGGAATCTTACATTCATTGAGATAAAGGTGGCAATGCAATCGAGGGCAGATCTGGGGAGACCAAAGGAAACTGCAGAAGAAAATAAAAATAATTTTATGAAATATCATGGGGTTGGCTTATGAAAAAAGTATATGCTTGTTTTTGCACGGACGTAATACATGAAGGACATCTGAATATTATTCGGGAAGCAAAAAAATATGGAAAATTGATTGCAGGTGTATTGAGTGACACGGCAATGATTCGATATAACCGCTTTCCGACGGTATCATTTGAAGATCGAAAAAAAATGTTAGAACAGATACCGGAAGTGGATGAGGTGGTCGTCCAGGATGAGGTAATGTATGGTTCCATTTTAGAAAAAATAAAACCAGATTATGTTATACATGGTGACAATTGGCTAAATGATCCAATGGAAGTGATCCGGGATAATGTCATTGAAAATCTGAAAAAATGGGGAGGCCAGTTAATAGAAATCCCATATACATATAATGAGCAGGTAAGGAATATTGAAGCTGTTATGCGGGAAAGGACTGCTATGCCGGAATATCGTAGAAAACGGTTACGGCAATTATTACAGTTATGTCCAATAGTAAAGACACTGGAAGTGCATAGTGGTCTGACAGGATTGATAGCGGAAAAGACAATTGTGGCCAATAACGGTGAGATTGATCAATTTGATGCAATGTGGTTATCAAGTCTGTGTGATTCGACAGCGAAAGGAAAACCTGATATTGAACTGGTAGACATGTCATCCAGACTTCGTACGGTGGATGACGTGTTGGAGGTTACAACGAAGCCAATCATATTAGATGGGGATACCGGTGGTATGATTGAGCATTTTGTATACAACGTAAGAACATTAGAACGTGTAGGGGTCTCAGCAGTTATTATCGAGGATAAGACGGGACTCAAGAAAAACTCTTTGTTTGGAACAGAGGTAGAGCAGACACAGGATAGTATAGAAAACTTTACTGCAAAAATCAGAGCGGGGAAACGTGCGCAGCGTACAAAAGATTTTATGATTATTGCACGGATTGAGAGCCTTATTTTAGAAAAGGGATTAGAGGATGCACTTGTGAGAGCATTTGCATATGTGGACGCAGGTGCAGACGGCATTATGATTCACAGTAGAAAAAAAACTCCTGATGAAATATTTGCGTTTTGTGACAGATTTCGTGAAAAAGATAAAATTACTCCCCTGGTCGTTGTGCCGACCTCTTATAATGAGACATATGAAAGTGAACTACAACAGCATGGAATTAATATTGTAATATATGCGAATCAGCTTACAAGAAGTGCCTTTCCGGCGATGCAGCAGACTGCAACAGATATTTTAAGATATCATAGAGCAAAGGAAGTGGATGACAGACTGATGTCAATTAAAGATATTATTACATTGGTTGATGAAGTTTAAGGTAAATTTCTTGAGAGGGTTCATATTCAAATCAGATTGAAGAGGCATTACAAGCTGGGAGAGGATATCAATATTCAGTTGATCATCAGTAGAAAATTGAGGACTTACAATTGAGATAACAAATCATCATGAGTAACCGGGAGCAGCTCACAGCCGCTCCCAATACTCCTTAAACTTCACCTCCGTCATCCCCTCCCCGATCATCCGATACAGCTCCATCTGCTTCGGAATCAGAGCACTGTAAGTGGACTCCTCATAATCCGGAACCTCTGTAATCACCGTTTTTTCTAATTCTTTGTAGAAAGCATAGGAGGGTTTAAAATCCCGGAGTTTTGCAAAATACAGTGTCTCGTACAGATAGGTATGGAGAAAATATAGTTTGATTTCATCATAGTATTCTTTGAAAAATGGAGTTTTTTTCATGAAATTCCAGACAGCAAGCTGGACGTCGGCATGCATTTTTAGGGTTTCTTCCTGTCTCATATCATTTCGCATGGTTCCAGAATCATTTTGTCTGTAATAATAGTAGGCATCGTTTAAGATTACGATTTTATTTGCAAAATATAAAAGCGGGTATACAAAAAGTGGCTCCTCATAAATGACATGTTCTGCATAAGCGGTATGAGCGGCTTTTAAAAGATCATGACGGTAAAGTTTATTCCAACAGCCATAGGTAACTTTTTCTGAGATTAGAAATTTTTTTCGGTCACTGACAGAAGAAATTTCAATTACTTCCGGTGTAATGTTCCGACCGGAGTCCACGGCACCCAGACGGTCTGTATAGTAAAAATATTCGAACTGGATGATATCGGCATCCGATTCTTTCGCTTTTTCATAAGTTTCCAACAAAAAATTTTCAGAGACAAAATCGTCAGCGTCAACAAATGCAATATATTCGCCTGTTGCATACTGCAGGGCGACATTTCGTGCACCGCCCTGGCGCATATTTCCCTCAAGTTTTAAGATCATAATGCTTTCCGGATAGGCGCGTTCAAATTCCTGCAGCATGTTCCAGGTAGCATCCTCATCTGTGGATGCATCGTCTACAAAGATCAGTTCGATCTGGTCAATTCCGATTGTCTGCTGTACAAGTGACATAAAGCATTTCGGAAGATATTTTGTTGCATTAAAACATGGGATGATGACACTTACTTTTTTCATAGATCGAAATTCTCCTGGTAAAAAGGTTATGTATGGTATAATAAACAAAAATGGTATATTATTAATTTATCACAACAAAAAGGAATGCACAATATCAGTCTGAAAAGCAGGGAGGTCACAATGTCTGGAAATATAGCGATCGGTATACAGGATTTTTCCACAATCATCCAGGGAAACTATTTTTATATAGATAAAACGCCTTTTATTAAAGAATGGTGGGATTGCGGAGACAGTGCGACTTTGATCACCCGTCCGCGTCGTTTTGGAAAGACACTTACAATGAGTATGGTGGAGCAGTTCTTTTCCATAGACTATGCCGGCAGGTCAGATTTGTTTGAACATCTGGCAATCTGGAAAGAAGAAAAATACCGTGAGCTGCAGGGAACTTATCCTGTCATCAGTCTGTCATTTGCGCGGATTAAAGAGAGAGATTATGAGAAAACAAAACAAAAGATGTGTGAGGTGTTAAGAAACATATATATAAAGTTTTGTTATATTAAAGACAGTGAAAAGCTTACAGATGCCGACAGAGCATATTATGAGCGTATGTTGGAGGAAAATATAAAAGAGACGGATGCGACATCTTCTTTATATCAGTTATCAGATTTTCTGTATAGATATTATGGAAAAAAAGTTATCATTTTGTTAGACGAATATGATACACCCATGCAGGAAGCATTTGTGGATGGTTACTGGGATGAACTTGTCGCATTCACCCGAAGCCTGTTTAATTCGACATTTAAAACGAATCCGGCACTGGAACGTGGAATTATGACGGGAATCACAAGAGTAAGTAAGGAGTCCGTTTTTTCAGATTTGAATAACTTAAAGATAGTTACGACTACATCAAATGAATATGCTTCTGTATTTGGTTTTACAGAGAAGGAAGTCTTTGATGCATTGGAACAGTATGGTCTTGAGAAAGAAAAAAAGGAAGTAAAAAGATGGTACGATGGTTTCATTTTTGGGGAGCACAAAGATATTTATAATCCATGGTCAATTTTAAATTATCTCGATACACAGTTATACAAAACATTTTGGGCAAATACAAGTGCGAATAGTCTGGTAGGAAAATTGATTCAGGAAGGAAACCGTACAATTAAGGAAAAATTTGAAAAATTATTATGCGGAGAATGCATCTGGTCAGAAATTGATGAGCAGATTGTATACAATCAACTAAATGGAAATGAAAAAGCGGTTTGGAGTCTTTTGCTGGCGAGTGGATATTTGAAAGTATTATCTTATGAAACGTATCAGGATATTGAGGAGGGGAAGATGCCGAAATACCAGCTTGCGTTGACGAATCTGGAAGTAAAGTTAATGTTTCAGGGTATGGTACATGACTGGTTCGCTCCTGTACAACCAGATTACAATGATTTTGTAAAGGCGATGTTACTTGATGATGTGGATGCGATGAATGAATACATGAATCGAATTGCTATACAGACATTTAGTTATTTCGACACCGGAGAAAGGGCATCCGGGGCAGAGCCTGAGCGTTTTTATCATGGCTTTGTATTAGGTCTGCTTGTTGACCTGCGGGATAGATATCACCTTAAATCCAACCGCGAAAGTGGGTTTGGCAGATATGATGTAATGTTAGAACCCAAAAATTCAAAGGAATGCAATGCAGTTATTTTAGAATTTAAAGTTCGAAATCCACGAAAGGAAAAAAGTCTTCAAGAGACAGTTCTGTCTGCCTTAAAGCAGATTTGTGAAAAAAAATACGATGCAGACCTGCTTGATAAAGGAATCAGACAGGAACAGATATATCATTATGGATTTGCATTTGAAGGCAAAAAAGTTTTGATTGGGACAGACAGGGAGGAGTGAATATGCCCACCAATATAGCGATCGGCACACAGGAGAACAACCACATGTTATCAGTCTGCATCATCACCAAAAACGAAGAACACAATATAGCGCGCTGCCTCAAATCATTCCAGAAAACCGGATTTGAGCTGATCGTAGCGGACACCGGATCGACAGATCAGACAAAAAAAATCGCCGCAGAATATACGGAAAATATCTATGATTTCCCATGGTGCGATGATTTTTCGGTAGCAAAGAATTTTGCGGTTTCAAAAGCAGCACATCCGTATGTGATGGTCATTGACAGCGATGAATATTTACAGCAGATTGATCGGGTACAGTTAGAGAAAATGATTGCCGAACATCCAGGTGAGGTTGGCAGGATCCGGAGAATCAATATTATTTCCGGAAAAGATGGAAAGCAGGAAAATAAAGAGTGGATCAACCGCATTTTTGCAAAAGAAAGTTTTCATTACACGGGAAGAATCCATGAGCAGGTAACTGCCTGTGACGAAAAGGAATATCGTACATACGAAGCACCGGTCGTCATCGGCCATACGGGTTATGATCTTCCGAAGAAAGAAAAAAAGGCAAAAGCGCTGCGCAACATAAGACTGTTAGAGCAGGAATTAAAGAATTCAGGATGGGATGCCGAAGCACATGCCACGCAGTTAGATCAGAATATCGCAAAGCAGGATACGGATGCAGAGCAGAAATCTAAAATTACGGATGCAAAAAAAGAGCAGCAGATCCCGTATCTATTGTATCAGCTTGGAAAAAGCTATTACATGGCAGAAGATTATAACGAGGCATGCTTCTGGTTCGCCCATGGGCTCAGTTATGACCTTGAACCAAAGTTAGAATATGTCATCGATATGGTGGAAACCTACGGCTATGCCTTGATCAACAGCGGACGCGCCGGGGAAGCACTTTTCTTTGAAAATATTTATGAAGAATTTGGAAATAGTGCGGATTTTCAGTTCCTGATGGGACTCATTTATATGAACAACGCTATGTTTGATGCAGCAGTTGGAGAATTTTTGAAAGCGGTCAAACACCGGGACTGCAGGATGGCGGGAGTAAATTCCTATGCAGCTTATTATAATGTTGGAGTTATTTATGAATGTCTGGAGAAAATCAGTGAGGCAAAGTATTATTATCAGAAGTGCGGTAATTATGAGCCGGCAAAAAAACGTTTAAAATTGATAAACAGTTAAATTTGTTATAGTCAGCTTATTGGAGAAACAGAGTGAAAAATATAATTTTTCAAATGCAGAATGGAGATTAGAATGGGAATATATTTAAATCCGGGAAATGAAGAATTTCAGAAAGCACTTAATTCCAAGATATATGTGGATAAAACCATGCTGATTTCTGAAATGAATCAGAATCTGAATACCGAACATCAGAATATATGCGTAAGCAGACCTCGCCGTTTTGGAAAATCTATGACTGCAAATATGCTTGTAGCTTATTATAGCAAGGGATGTGATTCGAAAAACATGTTTGCGGATTATAAGATTGCACAGGATGAAAGTTTTGAGGCAAATCTGAATAAATATAATGTCCTTCATGTCAATATGCTTGACTTTCTTAACCGGGCGCAGTCGGTGGATGCAATGATCGATTATATGCAAAAGAGACTTTTATGGGATATCAGGCGGGAATACGGGGATGTAGACTGCTTTGACTGGGAAGATCTTATTGATGTATTAGAGAACATCTATAGTCAGAAAAAACAGAAATTTATCATCATTATCGACGAGTGGGACTGCATATTTCGAAGATATCCGGGGGATGATGAAGCGCAAAAAAAATATCTGGATTTCTTGCGCCTGTGGATGAAAGATAAGCCATATATTGCGTTGGCTTATATGACGGGAATACTGCCGATCAAAAAATATGGCGAGCATTCTGCACTTAATATGTTTGACGAATATTCCATGACCAATCAGCGTGAACTTGCTGAATTTACCGGTTTTACAGAAACGGAAGTTCAAAGTCTGTGTATGTCATATGGGATGTCTTATGACAGGATGAAGCAGTGGTACGATGGATATGATTTAAAGGGAATTCAGATTTATAATCCAAGATCGGTTGTTATGTCATTGCTGGGACATGACTTTGACAGTTATTGGACGAAGACAGAGACATATGAGGCATTAAAAAAATATATCCAGATGGATATGTATCACCTGAAAGCGTTAGTTACGCAGCTTATTTCAGGCAGTCATATTAAAATTAATCCAGATAAATTTCAGAATGATATGTCCACGTTTGCAAGCGTAGATGATATATTTACACTTTTGGTGCATTTGGGGTACCTGACCTATGATTTTGAAAATCAGACTGTTTCTATTCCAAACCAGGAGGTGCAGAAAGAGTTTATTAACTGCATAGAGGATGGCGGATGGGAACCGGTTATGGATGCAATCCGTAATTCTGAAGCACTGCTTTGGGCAACAATAGATGGAAAAGAAGAATATGTTGCACAAATGATTGAACAGGTGCATCAGGAAAATATATCTATCTTAAAGTATAATGATGAAAATTCAATGTCATGTGTGCTTTCACTGGCATATTATGCCGCGCGGAAAGATTATGTAATGTATCGGGAACTTGCAGGGGGGAAAGGATTTGCAGATATTGTGTTTGTTCCGAGAAAATATAGAGATGTGCCAGCGATCGTGGTGGAATTAAAATGGGATAAATCTTCGGATGCAGCCATTGCACAGATAAAGAAGAAGGAATACATGCAGAGTCTGAAAGATTACCATGGAGAAGTGATCCTGGTTGGCATTAATTATGACAATACAGATTCTGTAAAGGACGATTATAAAAGACATAGCTGCAGGATAGAAAGAATCAAGTTATAACAGGAGACCACCATGCAAACAACCATCATCTACATCACCGGCATCTACGATACTCTTGACTTATTTACACAGGAACTGAAAAATGCGTTTGAGACCATGGGGTATGCCTCATTTACTTATGATGCCCGTTTGGAAGAGGAGAGTAAGCAGGCATTGATCGAATGCATCGAAGAAGGTACAAAAAAAGATCAGAGGTTTTTCTGTGTGACGTTTAATAACCTGGGATATAATCTGTCACTTCCGGCAGGCATGACCGGAACAGGGATGCTTTTGAAGCAGGACATTTTCCAAAGTACAGCAGGATCAAAAAGAGCAGGTTCTGCGGAAGAAGAGCCAAATCTCTGGGAAACTTACAATATTCCATATATCAATATCCTGATGGATCATCCGTTTCACTATGAAAAACCACTGCAGAATGCACCGGCAACATCTATTGTGTTGTGCACGGACCGCAACCATGTCCGGTATATCCGCAGATATTTTAAAAATATCCGGTATACGGATTTTCTGCCACATGCCGGGGTGGAACTTGGCAGCAGGCATAAGCCGCTTGCGGAGCGTGGAATTGATGTTTTATATGCCGGGGCATTGCCGATCTACACAGTTGCGAAGATGATACCGGATCTGTCATCCATCCCGGAAGTCGATGGAGAGGAGATGGCACAGGCTGTGCTGTCAGAACTGGTGCATCATCCTGACCGGACAACAGAGGATGTGATAGAAGAATATTTAAAATATAAGCGGAATGATATTTCAGAACAGCGTATTCATGAGATCATCGTGCAGATGCGTTTTATTGACTCGTATGCCACGTCATTTTTCCGTGAACAGGCTGTCCGTATTCTGGTGGAAAACGGAATACGGGTAACGGCATATGGAACAGGCTGGGATCAGTGTGAGTGGAGTGACAATCCGTATCTGGTGTATGGTGGAAAAGTACTTGCGCCGGAAATATTGCCACTGATGAACGATAGCAAGATTGTCCTGAATACGATGACCTGGTTTAAAGCCGGAGCACATGACCGTATTTTTAATGGAATGCTTGCGGGGGCAGCAGTTGTGACGGATGATTCCACTTATCTGCGCAGAGAGTTTACGGATGGAAAAGAATTTGTCATGTTTTCAAGAAATGAGATCCGGACTTTGCCAGACCGTGTATTTGACCTGTTTGGCCACATGCAGTCCACACAAAAAATGGCAGACTGTGGATATCAGTCAGCAAAAGAGCATCATACGTGGAAAAGCAGAGCGGAGTGGATCCGGGAAGCCTGGATGTAGAGCGGAGGTTCTCATTCCCTCCCTGCAACAGGTTTTACATACAGATGAAAACGTTATTTTGGCTGACACGGCACAGGAATGGAGATTATTATGCACATATTAATGTATCGCTGGAAAGCTTATAATTACAGAGACATAGAGCAGACTTTTTTATTACTGGGGCATACGGTGGATAATATCGAACAGCATCTTGGCAATTATGATATTGATCCGGAATTTGAAAAAATAATTGAGCACAAAATACAGGAAACGCATTATGATATGGTATTTACGGTCAATTATTTTGCACTGATTTCGAATGTCTGTCAGAAGATGGGAATAAAATATGTATCGTGGAGCTGTGACAATCCGCTGATCAGTATGTATCACGAATCCATTTTTCATCCCTGCAATTATATATTTACCTTTGACAAGACAAATTATCTGGAATTTCGGGAGATGGGAGTAGAGCATATCTGGTATCTTCCGCTTGCGGTAGATACAAACCGGATGGATATGGTGATTGCAAATTCGCCGGAAATACAGAAATACAAAGGGGATATCGCATTTGTTGGAAGCCTTTATGAAAGAAATTCTTATGATAAGATAAAAAGCAGGCTGCCAGAATATCTACGGGGGTATTTTGACGCAGTGATCGAGGCACAGTTAAATATCAGTGGCGCAAATATTGTGGAACCCATGCTGACCACGGATATACTGGAAAAACTTCAGGAATATTTTGAACTGGAAAAATCAGAAGGGTCGTTTTCGGATCTTGGACTGATCTTTCAGACAACCGTACTTGGATTTAAAATTGCGGAAGTGGAGCGCAGACGTGCATTGATCGAACTGTCAAAACGTTATCATGTCAATGTGTACAGTAACAGTGATGTAAGTGATATGCTGCGGATTCAGTACTGTGGTTCGGTTGATTACTGGAGTGAGCTGCCTCAGGTTTTTCGTATGTCAAAGATTAATCTGAATTTTACGATTCCGAATATCAAGAGCGGCATACCACTCAGGGTATGGGATGTGCTTGGGGCAGGAGGCTTTCTGATGACAAATTATCAGGCGGAAATACCATATTATTTTAAAGAGGGGGAAGACCTGGTATGCTTTGACGGAATCAATGATCTTTGTGAAAAAGCAGAATATTATCTGGCACATGAGGAAGAACGTCTGGCAATCGCAGAAAATGGTTATCGAAAAGTAAGGGAGCATCACAATTATATAGAGAGAATAAATACGATGCTGGATATTATAGAAGAAAATGAAAATCAGGAAAATGATATATAGTACATGATCAGTGCGAAAGATGCATAATCTGAAGTTGCATCTGGGATATTGGAATATTAAACGGACACTACAGAAAATCTGTAAGTGTCCGTTTAGCAATATCTGTCTAACATCATTCCGGAATAAACGGAGGTCAGGTAAGGGCAGGAAAAATTCTTATGACCTGGTTTTTTGTAAGTGATCATCGTTTTGCTTGCATAATTTAACGGGTCAACAGAGACGGTTCCGGCGGTCGTCCCGAGATCGTTTTTAAACTTATTTAATGTTGCAAAGCATTCTTTTGCATCCGTGGAAGTGACTGCATCCGTCAGAAGATGTGTATCGACCTTGATGGCACCGTCATCTGAAAGTTTTAATCCATACGACTCAAATTCATTGTAATAAGGTTTTACCACCTGTGTAAAATCGCGCCGCAGTTTATCTGCTTCCTGTGTGCTGTCATAGCGATAGCTTAACTGGATCAGATTGTTGTATACATTTACCAGAGACTGGACATTGTCTACAATGGAGTCAGCTGTTGTTTTAAAGCCGATCTGTACAGGGTTTGCCTGGGAGCTTGGTTTATTCAGTGTCAGTTCAAAAGCATTGTTGACAGTAAAAGTATTTGACAGAGATGCATGCTCCGTACCGTTTAATAAGAAAGAAGAATTACTTGCTGTCTGGGTAACACAATCAATACCGAGTGTCTGCATTGCTTTTTCGGATGCATGATCGGAACTTGGGGTAACTTCAAACAGATAGGACTGACCGTCTGCAAGACCGGTCTGACTTGAAGTTAAACGCAGGGCAATCTTGTTACTGGCATTTTTGGCAAGATCGGCATGAATCCCGGCACCTGAAGAATTGACCAGGCGTGCAAGCTTTTCAAGAATATGCTGGTTGTCATCATTTCTGCTTACGGTATACTGAAACTCATATGAACTTAAATCAGTTGATATATCGAATGTGTAAGTACCTGTTTTGAAATCGCATTCATCAGGGTAAAGAAACTTTCCGACATTGATCTGTGGGGCTGCAAGCTGTTTTACCTCCACATCAAAATGCAAAGAATTATCGAGACTCTGATCCTCACCAATGTAGGTAACATTGACAGAAGATTCGTCGGAAGACTTTGCAACTTTTTTGTTGAATACATTTTCAATCCCCTCGTCGTTGTCAGAAAGGGCAGCGATTACATTCTGGATCGAACGGGTATGTTCTTTCAGGTCAATCGCAAATTTTTTCACATCCGTGGAATCTGGAATTTTATACAGAGGAGTATCTTTATTTGTTTTTACAATCTGATTATAGACAGCACGAAGCTGACTCTTCTTATGGGTATCATAACGCGATACCTTCGAAGTGCCATAAGTGCTTAAATAATAATGATAGGCACTGTCAATAGCAGCCAAGAAAACCCCTCCTTTCTTCCATGAAATATATACATTTATCAGGTTATAGGACAGCATCCTTGCCGCCTGGCATGATAAATGTGGGGATTTTAATTATATTTTTAAAGATTCTTTAAAAGTATTTCGGTCTAACTATATAAAAATATTATACCATTTGAGAAAAAAATGTGAAATAGGAAAAAATAATCAAAAAGGTTTAAAAGGGTATAATATACAAAAAAAGATTGACGGAAACAAGTGGATATGATATAGTAGACAGGCGATGGAAGTAGGTCTTTTTTTTATGCCTTTTTTTAAGGACTGTCGCTGATCCTTAAAAAACGTCTCACTACGGAGACCGGGGCAGAAAAAAGCACAAAGAATTTTAATGGAGGTGGAAGTTGTGCGCACAAAAATAACATTGGCATGTACGGAATGCAAAAACCGTAACTACAACATGACAAAAGACAAAAAAGCTCATCCTGACAGGATGGAAACCAAAAAGTATTGCAGATTCTGCAAGACCCATACGTTACACAAAGAAACCAAATAAGACGCGCGTGGCAAAGGAGTGAAAAAATGGGAGAAACCGAGAAGTTAGACAAGGCTCCAAAAGAGAGCTGGTTTACCGGTCTTTCGGCTGAATTCAAAAAGATTATTTGGCCGGAGAAACAATCACTTGTAAGACAGACCACAGCGGTTATTGCTGTATCCGTTGTATTAGGTCTTATCATCGCGCTTTTGGATTTCGCAATTCAGTATGGCGTTGATTTCCTTGTTGGTTTTAATTTTTAATGGAGGCAGAGTGATTTATGGCAGAGGCACACTGGTATGTTGTTCATACCTACTCAGGATATGAGAATAAGGTAAAAGCGAACATTGACAAGACAATTGAAAACAGACATCTGGAAGATCAGATCTTAGAGGTCCGCGTTCCGATGCAGGATGTTGTCGAAATGAAAAATGGCGCAAAAAAATCCGTATCAAAGAAAATGTTTCCGGGATACGTTCTTATCAATATGGTTATGAATGACGACACATGGTATGTTGTCAGAAATACCCGTGGTGTTACCGGATTTGTTGGTCCGGGAAGCAAGCCGGTTCCGCTTACCGATATGGAAATGAAACCTTTGGGAATCAAGAAAGAGAACATTGAAGTTGACTTTACAGAGGGAGACACCGTTGTGGTTACCGGAGGTGTCTGGAAAGACACTATCGGAGTGATCCAGGCGATGAATCACGGAAAGCAGAGTGTGACGATCAATGTTGAATTGTTCGGCCGCGAGACGCCGGTAGAAATAAGTTTCGCAGATGTAAAACTTAACAATTAAAGCACAGACCAGGATCTGTGCGCAGGCATGAGATTATGCCTGAAACATTGGATTAAGGAGGCAATTCCAAATGGCAAAGAAAGTAGAAGGATATATCAAATTGCAGATTCCTGCTGGCAAGGCTACACCTGCTCCTCCAGTTGGACCTGCTCTTGGACAGCATGGCGTTAACATTGTTGAATTTACAAAACAGTTCAACGCAAGAACCGCTGATCAGGGAGATCTTATCATCCCTGTAGTTATTACAGTATACGCAGACAGAAGCTTCAGCTTCGTTACAAAGACACCGCCTGCTCCTGTATTAATCAAGAAAGCCTGCAACATTAAATCTGGTTCTGCAACACCGAACAAGACAAAGGTTGCTACACTTTCCAAAGCAAAATTACAGGAAATCGCAGAATTAAAAATGCCTGACTTAAATGCAGCATCTTTAGAGGCAGCTATGAGCATGATCGCTGGTACTGCAAGAAGTATGGGTGTTACAGTGGAAGAATAGAATTTGCAAAAACAGCAAATTCATTGGAAGAATGCAAGAACGGCATTCTTCTGAGAAATTCTGCAAAAATTAACGATATTTATTAATGATTATGTGGGAGGGCCCTCTCCCGATAATACCACCAGGAGGTTTTTTTAGAATGAAAAGAGGAAAGAAATATCAGGAAGCTGTGAAAAGTTTTGATAAGGCTGCTCAGTACGATGTTGCTGAAGCAATCAGCCTGGTAAAGAAAAACGCAACAGCTAAATTTGATGAGACAATCGAACTTCACATCAGAACAGGTTGTGATGGACGTCATGCAGAGCAGCAGATCCGTGGTGCAGTTGTATTACCACACGGAACTGGTAAATCAGTTAAAGTTTTAGTATTCGCAAAAGGAACCAAGGTTGATGAAGCACAGGCAGCAGGCGCTGATTACGTAGGCGGCGAGGAGCTGATCCCGAAGATTCAGAACGAGGGATGGTTAGACTTCGATGTTGTTGTTGCTACACCGGACATGATGGGCGTTGTTGGACGTCTTGGTCGTGTACTTGGACCGAAAGGTTTAATGCCAAACCCGAAGGCTGGAACAGTAACTATGGATGTTACAAAAGCTGTTAACGACATCAAAGCTGGTAAGATTGAATACAGATTGGACAAAACAAACATTATCCACGTGCCAGTTGGAAAAGCTTCTTTTACAGAAGAACAGTTAAGCGACAACTTCCAGACCCTTATGGGTGCGATCAACAAAGCAAAACCTGCAAGCTTAAAAGGTCAGTATGTTAAGAGTGCAACTCTTGCATCTACAATGGGACCTGGTGTAAGATTAAACGTAGTTAAAATTACACAGTAAAAGCAGAAAATTGTTGACAACCATAATATACAATGTTATAATGCATATCGTTGAGCCGGTTTTCCGGTACTCAGCGATTTGCATATATGCCGAAGACAGCAGGTGCCATGTGGCGTAAACGTAAGACGACCTGCCGAGGGGATCTTTATCAAGATTTTTTTGACCGTATCTCTCTGTCTTTGCAGGGAGTTTTTTATTGCAGATTTTAATCTGAATAAAGCGGTTTTATATACCTCAAGTCTTTTATGCAGCAGCAGTGGGAAAATCACTGTGATCCGGCGGATTATCCGTCGGCAAAATAATAAAAGGAGGTGCACGATTCGTGGCAAAAGTAGAACTCAAACAGCCTATCGTACAGGAAATTTCTGAAAACATCAAAGATGCACAGTCGGTCGTAGTAGTTGACTACCGTGGACTTACCGTAGCAGAAGATACTCAGTTACGTAAAGCATTAAGAGAAGCTGGTGTTACTTACAAAGTATACAAAAATACTTTAGTAAGCCGTGCAGTAGAAGGTACTCAGTTCGAAAGCTTAAGAGACGTTCTTGAAGGACCGAATGCTTTCGCTATCTCTACTGAGGATGCAACAGCTCCGGCAAGAGTTTTAGCTAAGTTCGCTAAAACAGCTCCTGCTCTTGAAATCAAAGCAGGTGTTGTTGAGGGTACTTATTATGATGAGGCAGGCATGAAGGCTGTCGCAGCAGTACCATCAAGAGAAGAACTTCTTTCCAAATTACTTGGAAGCTTACAGTCTCCGATTACCAACCTTGCTCGCGTTCTCAATCAGATCGCAGAAAAAGGCGGTGCGGCAGATGCAGCAGTAGAGGCTGCTCCGGCAGAAGAAACAGCAGCTGCAGAAGAACCAGCAGAGACACCGGCAGAGTAATCTATCCGGCGGCTGGATGAAACAGTATATGGGCACGGCAGGAGAGACTGACCGGTGCGACAATAAATTATAATGGAGGAAAATTATAATGGCAAAATTAACAACAGCAGAATTTATCGATGCTATCAAAGAGTTAAGCGTATTAGAGTTAAATGATTTAGTAAAAGCTTGTGAAGAAGAGTTCGGCGTATCTGCAGCAGCAGGCGTTGTAGTTGCAGCAGCAGGTGCTGGCGAGGGCGCAGCAGCAGAAGAGAAGACTGAGTTCGACGTAGAGTTAACAGAAGTTGGCCCGAACAAAGTTAAAGTTATCAAAGTTGTTCGTGAAGCTACAGGCTTAGGCTTAAAAGAAGCGAAAGACGTAGTAGATGGAGCTCCGAAAGTATTAAAAGAAGCAGCTGACAAAGCAACAGCTGAGGATATCAAAGCTAAACTTGAGGCTGAGGGAGCAAAAGTTACATTAAAATAATTGCGGGTGTTTTATACGCAGTGATTGTAACAGGGCGGTTGCCGGATAATTCCGGCAGCCGCTTTTATACTTTATAGAATGATGCAGGGGACAGATAGTGCATTTAATACCTCTTTCTACGAGGCTGGTTAAAGGCTGTAAGAACGTATATCGGCCACTTATGGAGCACTTGACCAATTTGGCATCAAAAATGCCTGATTGAGGCGGAAAAAGCGTACAAGCGTAAAAGACAGAAGAAAAAACTGGTATGTTGTGGGTTAAAAAATGAATTTCACTTTGAAAACCATGATTTTGGTAAGACTAAATGTCACAGAAGGGTGAAATTTAACCGTTGCTGTTCAGATGCAAGTGAAAAAGTATTAAAAAATGGTTGACAGAATAAAATACGAGTGGTATTATAGTCAAGCTGACCGCTGGATAAGACATGATTTGACAGAGGACAACATGATTTTGGAAAGATTTCCAAAATAAAACAAAAAATTCTTGACAAACAAAACAACACATGATAAACTATCAAAGTTGTCACGTTTGAGATGACGGATCGTGCAAAACCGATCGAAGGAAAAACTTTCAAAAAAAGAAAAAAGTTCTTGACAAAACAGACTTGATAAGATATAATAAACAAGCTGTCGCCGAGAACGACAACAAAACAAAGAACCTTGATAACTGAACAGTGAAATAACCTTGAAAGATTCAATGAATTTCAGGGTGTTGTGAATAACAACACACGAACGTTTCTATAAAGAAACAACCTTAAAACAGTAAATCAGATAGATATCTGATTAAGCCAGTTTATAACTGGACAGGAAAACTTTTTAACATGAGAGTTTGATCCTGGCTCAGGATGAACGCTGGCGGCGTGCTTAACACATGCAAGTCGAACGAAGCACTTTATTTGATTTCTTCGGAATGAAGATTTTGTGACTGAGTGGCGGACGGGTGAGTAACGCGTGGGTAACCTGCCTCATACAGGGGGATAACAGTTGGAAACGGCTGCTAATACCGCATAAGCGCACAGTACCGCATGGTACGGTGTGAAAAACTCCGGTGGTGTGAGATGGACCCGCGTCTGATTAGCTAGTTGGCAGGGCAACGGCCTACCAAGGCGACGATCAGTAGCCGACCTGAGAGGGTGACCGGCCACATTGGGACTGAGACACGGCCCAAACTCCTACGGGAGGCAGCAGTGGGGAATATTGCACAATGGGGGAAACCCTGATGCAGCGACGCCGCGTGAGCGAAGAAGTATTTCGGTATGTAAAGCTCTATCAGCAGGGAAGAAAATGACGGTACCTGACTAAGAAGCACCGGCTAAATACGTGCCAGCAGCCGCGGTAATACGTATGGTGCAAGCGTTATCCGGATTTACTGGGTGTAAAGGGAGCGTAGGTGGCTGCGCAAGTCAGAAGTGAAAGCCCGGGGCTTAACCTCGGGACTGCTTTTGAAACTGTGTAGCTAGAGTGCAGGAGAGGTAAGTGGAATTCCTAGTGTAGCGGTGAAATGCGTAGATATTAGGAGGAACACCAGTGGCGAAGGCGGCTTACTGGACGATTACTGACGCTGAGGCTCGAAAGCGTGGGGAGCAAACAGGATTAGATACCCTGGTAGTCCACGCCGTAAACG